>Ga0123355_10002040_pt1 | contig 28550 bp, 23 predicted proteins | sample TergutEmb28metaG_3_FD_89872 | JGI IMG/M metagenome (GOLD analysis project Ga0123355, IMG submission 89872) | Embiratermes neotenicus P1 segment gut microbial communities from Petit-Saut dam, French Guiana - Emb289 P1 | ecosystem: Host-associated > Arthropoda: Insects > Digestive system > Gut ... | reverse complement strand
GACCGGTGTCTACATGTGGGAGGGAACTACTTCGAGGGTGACGGCGGCCGATAGGCCTTATGGTGAGTTTTATGGTTTTTACAGCGTCAGTCCGGAAAATTTTGGATCCACCCACGTATATATATACATATACATACACACACATAACCGTACATACATGCATACACAGTTATACATACACGCATACATACATACACATATGTACGTACACTCATACACACATGGAGCCACATACATACACACACACACATACACGCAGCCAATGACACTTCGCAATGTCGAGCACCACTCGCCCGACATACAGTAGCGCTGTCACAATCCAGAAAACCTGGATACTCATATTAGGCCTTACTTACTTGTGTGATAGTTGGTATAATGATATTCAAATACATTAGTATAGACTACAGCATCTAAAATCGGAATTAAATAAAGCAACACGTCAGTACAGTGACTTCCAGCCAGTTGCAGAGAAGTGTAAAAGCTTGCTCCGAGACCTTGTGTATGAAGCAATCATTCGCCGTTTGGGGTGTCAGCCCACGGGCTACTTCCGACGTAACTGAGGCGTTTATTTCAATAAACTCAGGTAAGAACCGTAAAGATTTAGATTGCTGACTCCTTTAAACTGATCACAAGAGAATGGATTAGCACAGCGTTATCTCGAACAACTCACATTACAGACATTAGATTCGAATGCCGACCGGAATCCAGCTACCTTTATCGAATAGTTTTCCTCAATATCTCACAAATCGATTTTATTTTTTACTATGTCGGGGGGCATATTACAGTCACAGATTCTTTTCCATAAGGGTTCTATAGTCGAGAAATATGACATACACGAGCACGCGTACACGCACGAGCACACATAGTGCCTATGTAAGGAAGCGCATACGTTATTAAGTGATGTTCGCCTTCAAAGCTTATACGTAGTCGAGATATTTGACACTGGCGACTTTCAATCTTATCAGTGTCGTCATAACCCTAAACGCCCACCCTCTAGCTAATAACCCCTCAAATAATCATTAAATTCCCAGCATTTTTATGAAACCTGAAGGCTCATCACCGTATTCATAACAGCCCACCACTAGTCCGTTTTGTGAGCCAGATGAATCTTATCAGCAACTTCCATTCTAATATTATCCTCCCAGGCACAGCTACTGCTAGCGGTCCCGTCCTTCAAGTCTTCCCCCTACTCACATCTCTCCTCCCTGTTGCGTGTCACATGTTCCGCTCATTCATTCTCTTCTATTTCACATCCCAACCCAATGCAGTCAGCAGCACAAATCACATATCTTTCATTATCCAGTTTTCCCAGCCTTCTGCCACTCCTGCCATTCGTTTTGAACGCTCTCTGTTCACTGAACAGTATAGCCATACGATCCTGCTTAATTGCAGATTTCCGACTTCATCAACAAAAACCCGAATGCGAAGCCTCTAACTGCCGTCTGGAAGTCTTCGCTTATAAACCCCTCGATATGCAGCGACTAGTGGTGTTACAAATGCGCAATTTTTATTCAGCCTTCTGCACAATGAATAACGCAAATCATTGCAGAAGCAAATTTTGTGACAGCAATGACATATTGTTTCATAAAACTTCTCGTCTGTCTCGGGTATTACTCCTACTTGTCTTAACGAAACAAAGACACAAAGTGATTCTAAAATTCTGCACACAATGCTCTGCAATTTCTTATATCAGTCTTCCACTGCACCTTAAACATAATACTTTTCTTTTCCTTACTTAGTCGCCTCCACAGCAGTTTCTTCTACAAAGACAAGGTCCAGCCAATACTGTAACCCACAGAGCTACTTATGTTCAATTCTCGTGTTAAAAACTGGGTGATATGAGATTTTTGTTTCTTGCTTAATATTAAGCTTTTGGATTCTTGGACCCTGAGCACGGAATAATGTTGTCCCGAGACGTCGGTAACAAATTACCACTGCTCGCTGCGTAATAACCCAGAGGAGCGCAGTTCTCAACTTTGTTCCTCCACAAAATTTCGTACTTTGTATCAATTTACAAAGAAATCGCTAGACAGATCCACTATCAACCTGATCTAAACCCACCCGAAGCCTCTAACAGATCAGAAGTTGTACTTACTGCATCACACCTTGACTGTTGCTTTTCAAACGGTATTGCTTCTGGTTTGTGTTCTTGAACTACAGGTTCGAATATCGGCCAGCACATATATCGGGGCTTTTCTTTGTTCATCTAAGTACGTCCAGGCAAACAGTGAACCACAACCGATCCCTTCCGCATCCTTGCCAATTCGCTGCCATCCGGCAGCATACACTTCCAATTACACCCCCCTCCCAACTTACGAACTTTTTAAAGAAGTAGAAAATGTGATGTATTTTCAAACGCGCACTTTTCCTTGCGGGACTGACAACACAGGGAGACGAAGGTGGCGGAAGAATACTGTTGGGTGATAACAGAGGCAGCGCAACGGTTACGCTGCGGCCAATCAGGTTCCAATGGGCTAACAGTTAGGGTTTCAAATGTACCGTAAGTATACTCAGTTGCGACTTACGCTGTACCTTGGGAACGTACCTATTGCATAAGTCGGGGAGGATTTGCATGAAGTGTCGTTAAACGAAATGCGCAAATAATAAAGTATGGTGTGGACCAAATATCTGCCACCACTCGTATTCAGACATCCACAATGCTATGACCACACACTTATCAATGGCCTTGACCTGGGCCGGTTCAAAGCCTTTTGCCACCCTACGCGTAGCTTGGGCTCTCCGATCCCACAAACAACCGCCCTCCTACGACTGTACACTTACAGTATAAAATAACTGTAAAAATAGATTTTTGTTTTGATTGTAAAGTGCATTCATCAGCACATTTCGTTGCTGTTTCCTGACTTTTCGCCCAAATTTTGCCTCTCAAGGTGACAAGGTGGTTTTAGCAGGCCCTATCTGTAACAAATTACAACCCCACGTAAAATCTTTTTTTCCAGTTGTAGTTTCACAGTGTAAAAGTGACTTAAACACACCGTTATTTTATATCTTTGTGACTGCCTAAACACGTCTCAAACTAGAAATGTACGCAGAAAAATATAACTCCAAGGAGAAGTGTCCTACCTGAGAAGTTAAAAGGTCCTCAGCTAGTCAAGAAATTTCCCGCATTTTGTGGAACCTGAAGGTTCATTACCGCATTCACAAGCGCACCGGCACCAGAAGAAAATAATAATTTTGAAATTTGTGGCGGAGAGTAAGCCATTTATGCAACATAAAAGATTGTTTTGTTTAAAATTAAACACAACATTAACATTTCACACTCTTCATAAGTAAACTGAAACGTATCACATGCCCCTAATTAAAGACATTTGCATTTTGCTTCGCCCTCATCGCTTTGCTACGTCGTACGCTGCGATCTAGGGATTAAGAAACCTCTTTGAGTCTTTATGCTCTGCGATGAAAGATACCCCCCCACCCAAGTCTTTCAATTAAAAAAAATCGACGCTGTGCCATACCACATTCTGTAATTAGAAAGGTCTGTTCTGAGGGCATAAAATGAATTACCGGGTGTCATGCGTCTCGCGACTTTCGACTCCACTGTTCTAAACAATTCGTAACATGCTGTATGACTGCAGGTGTTTCATTTCTCGGCATCTATCTAACATATCAAGCTAACACTGTGCAGTTTAAAAATTACAGAAACATATTTAACTCGATTTTATGATAAACAAGGAATTTAACTATCAAGACAGCTCACTTAAAGAAACCACCTTCCAAACAAGACATGCAATGTATCTATAAATTGACATTGCATTGCAGCACGATTTAAAAAAAAAAAAGTTATTGAACACAAAATGTGTGGTTTGATTTCCTCTACAACTTTCATCTGAAACATTTCTCGTTCTAAGTTGTGAGCGAGATATGACCAAATCTGTAAATTGGTCTTCACGCAAAGTACCCGTTGGTCAGTTTTAAACGAAACTTGAAAATTCTCGACAGATTATCGAAAAATACTCAAATACCAAATTTGATGAAAATATCTCTATTGGGAGCCCAGTTGTTGCATGCGGACTGACAAAGCTAGCTGTCGTTTTTCGCCATTTTGTGAACACGACAACTAGAAATAATCCGTTATCACATGCAGCAGCTTTGTTCCGAATGTAAACAGTGCAAAGCATCAGGAAGTACTTTTCTTTGTATTTCATTACACAATAATCACACCGTATTACTACATACAAGGGATACCACAACTGCACTAAAGACATGCTTTTAGCATCACATACACAAACATGGCATGTATCATTCACAGCAGATTGGTGATAAAGTGAAAATCAAGTGAACTGCAATTCGTAACGCAGGCATCCACTGTTGTACTGACGTCTTGCTTTCTCTCCTCCTGGACAAAGCAACCATCTCTGCTAGACAGATGCTAAACGCCATGCTTCTGAAATGTTTCTTTTGCTGGAACAACACTCTCTGAACAATCCTAACAATGCCGTAGTCACATACCTCTAATGACTAAGCATAAAATATGTCAACACGAAATGACAATAAAATGAGCATTACAAGTCAGATTCTTGCAATTCCGCAAAATGTCACACATATTCCTAGGCTAGGAAAGCAGGCACATTAAAAATAACAACATATTCATACTATGCAAACTAGTGAACAAGAAACGTTTGCCGCCACACGTTCTTTCTCAACCTCAAAGTACAAACAACTTCACACACATAAATACTACCGACGGTGACGCTGGGATTTCACTATTTGAAAACTAAGATGCTAAAAACATACTGACTGCAAAAGAGAAGAATTGAGAAAACGGAACTTCCCTACTACTGTACGCTTGGGACAAATATAGCTAGACGGCGAACGCGTGTTAATGGCCAGATATCCTCTTCTGTCCCGGGCATGTCCTCTCCGTAAACGCAAATTTTGACATCCCGACTCTTTAGTTGGTGAATCAATGAAATATCCTCCTTTTCTAAAATTTCACTCTTACGTACTTCACACCCTCAGTAATCAGTTCTCTAAAATGTATTGAAATATCTATGTTGGTCAGCATTTCCTCCAGGAATACCGTTTATTGACATCACAACTAAATCATCATACGGAAAAAACGTTAGGCATAACACTTCACAAACAGACACATGTACCACACACTTGCCATTCATCCTGCAACACCCAAAATGCAATATCATGTTACTACAGCTGTACATTAACATGACTTCGGCTGACTGAGCCAAGTTGTAATCAACGCAGACGGGCCGAGCTGCAAGGTCATATGGCTACACGACTAGAACTGGAAAAATATTAAACTCTAAGTGTTACATTTTAATTTTGTATTTGCTGTCGTGGCAAAAGAACCAAAATCAGTTCTACATTTAAAACACATGACTGAAGTTCCATTCAAATGGTTCTACATACAATAATGACATTTCCAATGACATCAGAAGGAATTTCTCCAAATGTCAATCCAATCTGAAGTACACTCTGTTACAGGTATGTTCGTGTATGCCTCGACATTGTCTTGGGCTTTTAACCATCTTCACTGATTTGTTTTTGCATTCTTCACACACATTTGCTAGCCTTCTGCAACAACACGCTAGCTCAGTAGAAACGCGTCTCAGTGGAGGAAAGAAGCGCAGAAATGGCGTAGTCCTCGGATTGTGTAAGTGTGCAAATCCTGCTGCCATAAGCACAGACGAAGGCCTGTTCAGTGATGATAATGATCATCATCATAACAATCACCACGAGGCCTTCACTCTTCTCGGTTCTTACGCAGCGTTATACTTGTAGTCGTTCACAGCCATTCGGTTCCATCTTCAAGGGCCAAGCACTGACCCTTCACGATGGTACCGATAGAATGTCCGGAAAAGTCGGTAAGCAACCAACAACATACAATGCATAACCCCGAAGAGTACAGACCTCATCTACACTGAGGTGGAAGCCTGAAGACTCACAACACCGTCACCTTTGGTGCTTCAACTGCCCTCCATGAGAAGCCTCCTCCGTTTATCGCTATCCAGCGGCTGACCACCGTCTGATGCCCGTAGATCCATCGTCCTTGCTCAATTTCTCCAGCCATTTTGATTTTGGTCTATCAGGTCTTCTGTCTTCTACCTCTTCTCCAGTAGTCTCCTTGGAATTTACATTTCGTCCATTCGTCGTACACGGCCTGCCCAACGCAGTAGTTTACTTCTAACGTATATAAATAGTTTTGGCTCATCATGGAGGTCAAATACCTCTTTAATGTATCTTCTCCATCGGCCATTATCCTGTACTGGATCAAATGTGTTCAGTGACAGGCACGTCAATATTTTGTGCTTGTTTACTGCATCACATCTTTCCTGAGTGTGGATAAAAAACACCCGTTTTTCCCCCAATAATACACTGCATATCAAATAAAGGGCTAATTACAATTAGAAACCTTAAGCATGGTATATTAAAAAATTTCTATTATTGCACCCTAACGTTAGCAGCTAGCTATATGCTGAGAAAACGGCAGGAAGGAGAAAGTACATTACACAATGCGCATTCTCTCGGGTTTTTTTAATTCACAAAATCTGATAAACCTACTGTACTGGTCATGTCACATGAACAGTGAATCAAACAAATGTAATTTTAAATGCTGCACATGAAACTAAATTAAAAAAAATCAAACAAAAAATTTGCATGTGACGATGCTGGAGAGCTGTTAATACGAATACTGAAAATAAATGGCATGTCGAGGCTGGCAAAACCTAAGGTGCACCAATGGACACACACTGAGCCATAATTTCTTCTCCACAGGAATCACAAAGGTTGTGTATCCATCGCTGTGGAAATTACGGACACGAAAAGTCTATTTGTCTACTACTACTTGTCCTGCGGGGTATCTGATGAAGTAACAATGTAGGTGTAGTGCACAAGTAATTGTTACTTCTTGAACACCCCCATCAGTACTTCATGTCACTTGTGTTTTCAACCCCTGACACAGTATACATTAATGAAACGTTGCTCCCGTATGTCCATCAACAGTTTAAACATGCGATACACAAAATATAAACTGTTCGATCTCCCATCACTGAAACACATTTCTTACATCCTTCTGAAAGCTTCCAACACAGCTACCAAAGGAATAAAAAAAAAACTTTAATTCAGCAGTTAAGTTGCTCCTGTTGTTGTCAATGTCCTGAAATCTTCCTTTTTGATTGTTGAAGGGGGGCGGTTTTCACTTTAGAGAACAAACGTCGGCTGGCATGAGGTCAGGTAAATAAGGTGGCTGGCTGATCTGCATCACACCATGATTCATCAGAGGTGATTCACTCTCGCAGCACAATGAGGACGGGTACCGTCACGCATAAGAAACAAACTGCCCCTCTTTGGAAATCCTTGTCAACAGCCTTCCGGGTACCTGTACGTAAACTACACCGTTCAATGCTTTTCCTCCAGCCACAAATTCCTTGTGGATCACAACCTGTTAAAAAAAAAGAAAGACAGAGAAAGAGAGAAAGAAAAAAGTGATCAACATTACTTCAATCCTCAACTGTCGCAAAACTTCCTGGGCCTTGGTGATAACCTGGAGCTCTTCTCCTTGCCCTGACGTTTCAGGCTCATAGTAAAACATGAAGACCTGTCTCCAGCACAGAGGCAACTGAGCAAGTGCAAACAGTATGACACGTGTGGATGGAGTCTTCGCAAACTGTGGCTCTGCGCTCCTCTACTCATCCATGAGAGTGTGGAAGAAACTTCATGCAGATGTTCCTCTTTCGCAACCAGCAAGAAGAATGTGATGCTATCTCCTGGGGGAAGTGCAGCTGATCTTCTAACAATTTAGGTATCTGGCCAACAGTTCATAAACTTCTGCAACTGCTCCTGGATTTTGAGTAGCCGACAGCTGCCCACTATCTGGATCATCTTCCAAGTCCTCATGCCCCTCTCTGCATCTTTTAAGCCATTCAAAACATACATACAAGACAGAACCACATTTCAATAAATTGCATCACACAAAACTCAATGCTTATTCAGTGCTCCATGACAACAAAGAAAAACCACTTACGAGGTGCATGGGGAATTATGCTTTGGATGGATTGAGCTGTAATTTTTTTCTCTGGCAGTCAGAGGATCAATGGACAATGGATACATTTGTCTGTGCACCCAACCATACTTGCAACACAGATTCAGTCCCTGAACTTGTTTCACATATGCCTAATGTGGGTCTTACAATCACAAATTTTCAAAATACATTCAGCACGTGACTGCAATATGTGCGCGCCCTGTGTACCTACAAATCTGTGGTACAACATTCACATTCAAAACAATTAACTACATAAAACTAAAATAATCAGAAATGTACAATGCATGTATGTACCCCAGTTAGCCCAGGAGACTGCTCTCTGTATCATGGTTATTACATATGTACTAAAACTCACAAGTTTTTTTTACATTTTCTGATCATTGTGCTATTTTCTTTTGCATAATTCAGCTGGTCACTGAGTCACTGTGCCCATCAATGGTGCAGTGATAGAACATATTTTGTAGCTGTATCAGGACAGAAACTTCAAAGTAGTTAATGTATATGGCATCTTACCTTGTCACCACTGTAATAATTCAGTAATGGATTTAGTTAAGTTGCCAATTTGGTTTGGTACTTCTATGGACTATTTGTGATTGTGTCACTGCCTGTTGCTGACCATGTCATTGGCAGTACACAAGTAATTCATATTTTTTCTCAGAAAGTATAATTAGTGTTGCTATGAAATTTACATCCTTAGCAAAGTTGAGATTATTTTTCCACAAGGTCTCCTTCATAATCAACACACTCTTTCCACTTCTGCATGAGATGCTGTACGCCGGTCACATGAAATTCTTTGTTGAAGCGCTGGAGTTCTTCACACTCGCTGCGTTTCAGCTTGTCGTCATCCACAAAAAAAAAGGCATTCTTGGAGCGCATCCATCAGTAAGCCGAGAAGATGGAAGATGGAGGGTGTTAAGTCAACTATACGAAAATATTTTGTTGTATCCGTTGCGGACCCAATGAAGAACGTATCTTGCATGCTGTTCCCAGGAGGGACGGAGCTTGGAACTCAGGTTAAGACGGGGAGTCAGGCAGGCCGCACACACTCTCAATAATCCCCAAGTAGAGTGTACTGGAGTTTTGTTGTGCATGAGTAGGGAATAATTGCAGTTAAAACTGAACTGTATTGGTGACAAATCTCGCCAGCGGGCTCTTCATTACCGTTAACACTCACTGACTCCAGCTTCATTCTCTGTTGTTCAGTCACTGCTGGAGATACAAAGCAGACTGCTATTGCAGAACAAAGCAGCTATTGTTACATGCCTTACTCAACACACAGCTTGCATGATAAACACTTAGCACATCCAGTTATAAACAAAAAGCAACAGAAGGAAATTATATTCCTCCCATGTCTGGTCTTACGAGAGGTGAGAACTAAGCATGATAAAATTAAGTTTATGACTAACAAACAGTATGTACAAGAATGCTAGAAAGAAAAGAAAGAAAACCACAACAAAAAGAAATAATGTGTGTCAAATACACAACATATTCTGACATATTTCATAATGTTTCTTCAAGTATTTTACACCGTCTGATAACAGCTTATTAAAATACCCAGGACATGATGTAAAACAACACAGAGTAAGCTATTAAAAACACACTTGTGGTTGCCTGCACTTATTTCTCCATTGTAGTTTAAGTATCACAATGGGATAGCCCACATAAAGATATAACTGACCCATAAACATCATAAACAATTGTCTTATAAGCTTAACTAATATTATTGATGTGAAACTTACACCATGGCTTTACAGGTACAAAGACACATACCAACTACATACTGAAATTACAGTGGATATTTTGCCATTGTCAGAAAACGATGATGCACACAAAACCAATGAAAGCACATATGTATATAAAGTACAATGGGGTATGTGTGTAAAGCCTGTTGGTTACTGTGATATACAACTGAATGGTACAGCCACACAGTACAATACAAACATACCCACAGAAACTGCAAGGTAACTGTTGTTACAAACTTTGAAAATATTCATTAAGAACAACTGAAAGATCGCATTTCTTCAAGCATTGTAATAAACTTGCCCACATCTGCACAGTAAACGGAAGAGACTGTTAACTTGTCTCATGGTCATCAACATGACATAAATAAGTTCAAAAACTAGATTATGAAGCATTCCATTCAAGAACAAATCCATCAAGACAAACAAATTATATGATTTCATAATTAAAATCATGCAGTGTCATCTGATGGGAACATACGTGCATCATATAATAATTGTATTAATGTAATAAACAGTTTAAAAAGTCAGTGGACTCATGTTTTGGTTTATCTTCAAGGCATCACTGGGTCATCTCACACATACAGATGTAAGCTAAGAGAGTATAAAAGAAGTCTGAGACCTCAAATACTTCTTTATGTATAAGCTGTCATTTGTACGGTTTGTCTACAGTGCTCCTCCCACACACACACACACACACACACACTTCAAAAAACTCCCACCCAACAACCAATCATAGCTAGTGAAAAAACAGAACCAACTACCACACAGCATACATGTCTATTCTGCTACACATCATGATGATGATGATGATGATGATGATGATGATTAACTACTACAGTACAAACTTATGTTTCAAGCTACTACATGACAACCTATTCAGACAAACATCCAAGTTCCACGGTGCAAGAAAATACGTAATATTGCTGTAATAACAGTTGAACAAGACTTATACTATTTTCATTCAAAACGTAATAAACACCACAATCTGATAAATTCTCCAGATAACATACATGAACTGAATAAAAAAGACACAATTAAAACGATATCTTAAATAACTTCAAAATAAACTTTGAAACAAAGAATTTCAATATAAAAGAATATATTTAAAGAAGCACGTGAAGTGTCCTTTAACGGTATGTAACATACTGTTGTACTGAAAATCGTGTGCATGGGCGTGCATGTATATTATCAGGCTAGTGACAACTTTGAGAAAAAGCCAAAACATGCATCCACTGATGTCTATATTCACTTCTTACTACATCAAGCACAGTGTTATATTACTAACACATATCTCCCATATGACCTGTAGTACACACAACGGGATGTCTCAAACCAGAGGTGCACAAATCCTGGGTGCTGCATCACCCCGTCGAGTAACATTTGTATGATGGTGCCTAATAGTTGTGGATCCTTTGTGTGGAACTTCTTTTGTGTCACTCTTCTGGCACCAATAATTTTGATGGAGCCCCTAGATTTGTGGAATATTTGTGCAAACCTGCCTAAAAGCACGTACACTGAAATCATGCTACAAGTCATGTAAATCTAGTTCACAGAACATGATGAAGTCCAGCGTTTCAGGCGTGCTACTTCAGCTTCACAAATTCATGCCATCCTGTAGTTGAAGTGCATTTTCAGTCACCTTCTACACGATGGCAATTCACAATGCATCCGTCATTCAATGTAGGTTCCAACCAGTTACTTTATATTTATTTATTAAGTTCTTAAATTTAACTTACAGTTCTTGTGAATATGAGGTGCATGGCTTTTTGTCACCAGCACTGGCACAGGCAGAACAGAACAGAATCTCTGTTAAAGATGCCCACTTCCTAAACATCACTGTTCCCAGTTGTACATAACATAAATGTTTCATGACATATCTAAATGAATAGTGTCATAATCTGGAATAATACACAAACAAAGTATATGCTCAATCATATCATCCTTCCACCCAAAAGGATACAGGATAATTAGTATGCACAAACAATTTATAATGAAAGCACCTAATGTCAAACACATACACAAATTTGTATCATGTGGTATATAACTATATCAAGATGGGCAATGCATGTGTAACTTAATACCGTAGTTTGTTTGCATAATGCTTATACCTTCTTGGCTATCCTTACAAAGGTAAAGCTTTCCTGTACAGGCCTATTACTGAGGATTCCAGGAGGTTAACGCTCCCAATTTGAAGACAAGAAGGTGGTAAGGTTGTCAGCATTATGCACTGGCTGCCTTTATCTCCTACAAAATATTCCTGGTACTCATATCTGTTGGAGGCCAAGCCAACTCCAGGGCCACAGTGCAGCCGGAAGGATTATGTCAATGAAAAATTCAAAGACACCATAAGGAATCGAAACCACTACCTTCCAGCTTGTAGCGTGGTGCCTCAACCAATTGCACCACCTCGTGCCCCATCTAACCTAACAGCCTAATATCATTTCACTCGAAGAGAGTGCTTCTATGGCAATCTAATGTCGCCGGAAACACAAAACAAATTAGGTCTTCATGTAGAAGTACCTGATTTTAAACAAATTTGGAATTTTCCCATAAGTCACTAACACAAAATTTCATGTCAATCTGCGCAGTGCAAGAGACGCTGAAACATGCTGACAGATGGAAGCCATAACAGCCTGACACCATTTCAGTCACAGAGCACTTTTATGGTGATTTAATGCTGCCAGAAACAATAAAACGTATGTAAGTTTTCATGCAAAGTGCCCGATATTTCTGCCCCATTTCAACCAATGTTTAGTTTGCTTGACAGAATTTCCCCAGTATCATAATTTCATGGAAATCCTGTGGCAGCTACAATGATACACGCCAACAAAGGACAGAATGAAGACAGACAAACAGACAGACACGTAAAAGGTAACAGGCGCTTTCACGAGTATTTGAACATGCATGAAAAAGAAAATAAAAAACGTAATGTGAAAATATAACATTCTACCATAGCCATGAAAGATTTATCAGTGTTAATATGCAATGTGTGATTATATGGAAAAAAATATGTATATACACACACATAAATACAATATCTGGAGCGCATCATTATGCTAACACGACAGTCGTGATGAAAAGTCAGACTGTCTGATGCAATACACAAAAGGTATCGTCGATATTTCATGTGTCAAGTAGGCACATGTGCTTCTCCATGTACCAAGCATACAGTATCCCAAACATAATATACATAAAAAAACATTATTTGTTATGTAAATTTAATCTGTCAATTTCATCTATGTATATATGTATGTATTTATATATGTATGTATGTATGTATGCATGTGTGTATGTATGTATGTGTATGTATGTATGTGTGTATGTGTGCGTGCATGCATGCACGCATACAATGTACTTCTGCAATCATTTCCATCAGAAAACAGTGTTTGAACACAAAACAGTTCCGTTTGATATACACTATCCAACACTGTACTGCTGCAATAACCTAAATTAAATATACACACAGTGTTAACTGCACCCTAACCTGCATTACAGACACAACTTCCATCCTCACATACCCAGACCACTATGGAACATATAACAAGAGGACTAAGGTCCAGCCAATTGCCACTCTCTGGCTGGAAACCAACAAATGGAAAACTACTGCAGGGAAGGTTCAAATGCACTTCAGAGAAAATGCTACAGCAATTCATATAAAGCCCAGGTGACTAGGAAGAGACACAAACCTATAACCAAGATATTTCAACAATATGCAAAGTATCACAATACAAAAGTCTTCTCTGCTATCCAATATTCAGTAGTGTCTATCTGCACTGTGTGGCATCATGCAGCTGTCATCTGGGTGGTGGAAGGCCTTGGAACTCTGCTCTTCAAATGGTTGCATCCTGAGGCCAGGTCCTGGACTTCCACTTCGTCGGAGTGAAGGTGAGAACTGATCGTGATGGAAAGCGTTGAAATCCTGGCTCCTACACAGTGTCACTCTGATGTCTGGATTCCCAAATGAAGAAAAACTGGCAGACGTACTACCAAACATCACGGATCCTGAGCTTGAGACAGATCGTTGCGTTGTACTGCTAGACTCCATCTCACCAAACAAACTGGAGCCTTGCCGCACATTGTACAAACCAGGAGAATTCCCAACTTCTCTCCGATATGACTTTGATGTTTGAAGAGGTGATGTAACAGGATATCTGGGAAAATCACATCCTTTCAAGGATGGCTCTTGACCCGGAATATGTGATGAAGGCATTGGTGGTGGTTGCAGATCTACGTTAGTCCTTGTTTTCAGAATTCCTCTTGGAGGCTCAGTAGTATGAGGAACAGGCACACAGAGTGCCCCTTCTTTATCACTCCTACCACTAGATGAAGCTGAAAATGAACTTCTCCCATGAATTTGATACGAAGATGTTCTGTGAGAGGTATCTTTATCCCTGCGACCACCCTCAACATTTGTTGATGTGGATAAATGACTTCGCCGTGGAGACTGCAGCCTGGATTCAGAACCTTCTTTATTCATGTCCTCCTTCAAAGTGGACGTTCCACCCGCACTTGCGCTCTTGCTTACATAAGCATGAGAAGCTGAACCACATTTATTCACCTTCTCTCTATCGGTATCACTTTTCACACTACCCCGTTCCTTCACGTTACGTCTTTGATTTCGGGTTCTCTTTCTTGCATCCAATTTACGCAAAGTCCCACTGCTAACCGTCTCTGCTTGCACACCTACACTGTCAACACTTATACGTGGGGTTTGGGTATAGTTCCAAACCATAACTTTATCGCTAACACGCATGTCTGGTGGTGTCTGTGTATAATTCCAAACCATAATCCGCTTTGAACGTTCCAAACAACTCAAACAATCCTGCAACTTGCCTGACTTTTTTAACAATGTCATATAATCACCACAAATATCAGTCATAGTTGAAGAATCCACAAACACTTTAGAGTTTTCTACAGAGTCTCGTGCACGTGGTGATGTAACAGCACTAAGTCTCAGTGGTTCACTACACAACTGTCCTTGCACAGCTTTAAAATCCAATTTAGGAAAATCATACGATGATTCTGCCAAGTCATCATCACAAACAGGAGCACTTGTAAAACTGAGCTGAAGATCTGGTTTCTGTAGAATGGGCGACTGGAATGTGCTGACATCTAGTAACACCTGCGGAACTGTTGTGGCTGATGAACGTGCCTTTGGCGATTCTTGTAGGACGAGGTGACCAGGACACACCAAGATCATATCATCATTCCCTTCAAGTGTACGGATAGCTTCTTCACAACGAACCACCAGCAATGGATCAAATGACATCTGCTTCTTTTTAGCTGCACCACCAACTGGAATTGTGCATGCAGTAGTGGAACATGATACAATATAACAGTTCTAAGAAGGAAAGTTAAAGGTGATCCTGTGCATAAGCACTCCTGCAAGCGTAGGGGAGTCAACACACACAAACCTCATATGTCCTTTTTAGACTCAGCACTAAATGGAGGCAACTGATTTACACCCTGCACAGTTTACTTTGGACAAAGAATTACCACTACCTATTTGACAGAAGGTTTAGAGGTCTGGAATGAGGGGAGAAACTGAAACCCCCGCCAGGATTTGAACCATGGACATCGTCTAGTCAGTCACAGGCATCCCAGCACTTCTGTGACGTGTGATATTAATATTAAACAAGTAAACCCTTTACAAGTGTACTGAAATATAATGAAAGCATTAAACTGTGACAGTAACAATTTCAAAATATATGTTTGTAATATTACACACGTGTTAAAACAATTCTGACGCAAATGGAAGGAGATGGATGGAGGGAGGTGGGATGAAAGCACAGCCATGCAGAAATATTCGTCTTAAATGTCCTGCAAGCACACACCTGCACCATCAGTTTCTGAAACCATTTCAGAACATACACCAAAAATTAAATTTACAAATACAGTCCTAATGTTTACATCACTGGTACCTCAACCGGTGAAACAGGTTAACAAAATCTGGCAGGTATAATGAGATTGGTTTCAACCTTATATCTTTCATAGAGATGTCTAAGGTATGATAATCCTGTGTGTTCATTAACCTCTACTAGCTTACTCATATACAGATTTCAGCACTACTTTGGCATTAGGACAGTGCGAGGTTATGTTCGGAAATTCAACAGTCCGCAATACACCGTGTCCTCTGCATGAACAAGTGCACAGGTACTGCAGTTACAGTGACTTACAGTACAGTAACACTTCCTAAAATTCCAGTAGTTCTCCAAAGGTTGTTGGTTCACTTATTGCATCTGCATCTCTTACCATTCCCTGTTCTAACACTAACATATAGTTGAGTATCTCATGGCACACCTAACAACACTACAGTTTTTTGGTACTTCCATAGGCATAATTGTCTTCACTCTTCTTTGAACACCTGGCAATTTACATGCGACCGGCCAGACAGACATACAGGACAGTAACATTGCCAACTCACTGGCAAAAACTGTGTCTGAAAGTTCATGCATAGAACTGGTATTAATAGGATGCACAGTTCACATCTCATGCATGTCACAGGCTACACCCATTGAAAATTTTTTTTGTCCCTTCAGGCAAATTCTGCAACAGTACCTTCATACAGCCATCATTATTTGTACTGCCTCATGTTAAGCATTTACACATACACCGTATTTTCAACATAGCACACACCATATATGTGCCAGGTCAAACAAGAACACAGGGAAATGAATCTCCTAACTCAGTGGCAAAATGAAAAGATTTATAAGTTCACTTACAGAATTCGAATTGGCACGTGACATATCCATGTTCCAAGTGTGCAATAAAAGACTGGTTGGACAGAAGACACTACACTACTACACATTTGGCAGTAATATGTAGTGTTCACTTATAAATATTTGAAAATGGAGCTGGGCACCTATGACGACTAAATGGAGACTGCTGCGGACTTGTGGCTGGTCTACTATACAGAAAAGGGTCACACTCAATCACAGAACACTGCCTTAAACATTATGTAACTGGAAGATCACTGTGAGAGTTAGGCAATTGTTTAGAAGCCCACCTGGAAGACCACTGTGAGACTTGGGCATATTACTTACAAGCCCACTGTGAGACTGCTGTGAGACTTCAGCATATTACTTACAAGCCCACTGTAAGACTCAGGCATATTACTTACAGGCCCACTGTGAGACTCAGGCATATTACTTACAAGCCCACTGTGAGACTGCTGTGAGACTCAGGCATACTACTTACAAGCCCACTGCAAGACTGCTGTGAGACTCAGGCATATTACTTACAAGCCCACTGTAAGACTGCTGTGAGACTCAGGCATATTACTTACAAGTCCACCTGTGAGACTCATGCATATTACTTACAAGCCTGTGAGACTGCTGTGAGACTTGGGCATATTACTTACAAGCCCACTGTGAGACTGCTGAGAGACTTGGCCATATTACATACAAGGCCACCTGGGAGGCCACAGTGACACTTGAGCATATCAAGGGGCCAATTTCCAAGACAACTGCTATACGTTATTTCCAAGGCAAAGTTCTTGTGGGTTATACAAATGAGGAAGCACTTCCCTTTGTAGTTAAACTGGATCTGGGTAATTTGTCTTGTAATATATATATATATATATATATATATATTACAGCTTACAGGTTATATAATATTCAAGAAATGAGTAATATACATACAAAAAGAAAAGTCAGACAGCTAATTCACCACAGAAATGGCAGGAACAGATGAAACAAGATCTTACAAACATGACCAAATTGTGTGAACCATATCTCATTGCCATGAAGATATATACAGGGAGAAGAGGTACAGCCCCACTCATTCCTAACTTTGGCAACAGAGTGATGTTTGCACTTAACATTAACCCTGGACACATTACTCCCGGGAGAAGGGGTCCCATTACCCACTGAACAGGAGGCCAGGTGGACCCTGGAGCCCTTCTGGATGTTTTGAGAGGAGAGAAAATCTCTTGCACCTGCCAGGATTTGAACCTCAGACCACCCAGGCTGTACCCATGCCTCTGTACTGACTAAACCATCTTGGCTCACCATATATAACTATTAAAATCTCATGTATGGCTATGGAATATAAATAATATTCACTTTATCTTGGCGTACAAAGAATAGCCCACTTCATCAAATACAAAACTTTCTTTAGCTTAGCCACAGAAGTGTTGCTGGAAATTTATAGGTCCACTATATTTCACTATTCCATCTACCAGCAGCATGTAGGCAATAAGGCAAGCACACACGTACATGCACACGTGTGTGTGTGTGTGTATGCGCGTGCGCCTGTGCGTGAGTACATGCAGCAGACACTGGCTGTGCTCTTTCACAACCCAAAATGTTACTTGAACCACAAGTCAAGCAATTAGATATTTTGCATTCTGATTTTCTACAGAAATGGAAAGAATGTACAAAGCAAGTAGACATTTGCCAGATGTTCAAGAAAGCTTCTAAGTGTGACAGAAATTCTTCTATCGTACCAAAAGGAACAGACTTGTGTGAGAAGGCTGGGGCTGGCAGACAGTGGGGTGGCATCTCTCACAAGAGGAGAGGTACTGGGATAGTGACATGAAGTACAGAAGGGAAGCCAAGAACTAAAGCTCAATTTTCTGATAACCAGTAAAGTTTCAGTTTGTAGCGCATTTTTTAAACTATCACAAAATACTATTTGCAGGGTAAATTGACATAAGGGTAATGAAACAGTTAAAAAAGTGGCAGCAACATGTGTAATTCACTTCTGTGCATATGACGATGATAAAAGAGTAAAATATTCATTTTTTGTTAACATAAGCAGTGATGGAAAGGGCACTGAAAGTGCAGTGGGCAAAACAGGACAGAATATCATGTGACAAACTAAAAGCTAAAGTTTGTTCATGACACTACTAGTAAACTAATGTAAACACTACGTATACCATTCTACTACCTGAAAAGCTGTGATATTCAGCACCCTTTTTTAATGTTTTGTTGAATGTACATCATGATATATCCGTACAATAAGAACCAACTGGATGTTGGCAGGATCGGATCCTATCCTGCCAATAGTCAGTCAACATAAATGCGTGACATATACCAACTGCTATATATACAGAGTAGTACCTCCTGATGATGAGCAGGAAGCCTGCTCAAAACATGTAGAGGTTAATTACTGAAATAAATTGAAAGTAAATAGTGCATCCTGTTGATTCTTATTATAAGGATTCAGCAACCCTTTTGGTCCCAGAGGAGCTGGATAAACCTGCCTTCACTATTCATACCTACACAGTGAAGAGAAAAAGGAACACCAATAACATGACGGAAAGATAATTGTTTAGGTAGTAGAGACCCAGTACATGGAGCCAAAAAAAAATTGACTGTCAACATACAAATTTATCAGCAGAAGCCTATATTAAGGTACTATAACACAATTTGCCTAGAGAAATTGTGAAAAACTAAAAAAAATATTAAGTCAGAAGACCCCACAACCCTGAACTACGGCTCAAATTCATGTTTTTCCAAATATGAGTAAGCAGCACAGGTTCTTGTGCTAAACGGCAATGTCATATGACATTTGTGGGATAGGATCCTGCAGCTTTGCTCTTGTGAGTAAACACCCAACGTTTAGGTATTACTTCAAGTCTGCAGAGCCACTGGCCAAACTGGTAAAATGCAGACAAATAAATAGTTGACTGTTTCATCATGCACTATGAATACAAAACTATCATTATTATCAATAAACTCTGTCACAATTAATCTTACATAACAGATATACCTTGATTTACACAGTACTCATTCTTAGGTATACCAGTCTCTATACGAGCACTTCATTCCTTGAACAGCCATGGAAAATAAAGATGAAGTGCTACATTACAAGAATTCAGGTCCTTCAAACTCACGAAGTAGTCACCAACTACGCATCCAAGTAGACCTTAACAACAGTCCTACTCTACCCAACCTGTCCACGCACCTCCAGCGCTATTAACTTCAGCACATTATTTTACATAAACCCACTATTTAATGCCAAATTTACATCCTTAAAACACATTCTCAACTCCATGCAAATATAAGGGGTGTTCACTAAGTATCATCAGAGAATGTCCAACAGAACCAGCAATAACAACCATCATGTATCTTTACAAAATCACCAATGTCTCAGACATATGTACCATTCACATGCCTACTCAGTTCTAGTGAAGAAGAAATTAGGGCTCAGTATTTGCTTCATCAGGATTGCTTCCCTCAGGTGTGGCAGTGCTGAACAGCAGCAGTACATGCTGATTCTGGCTCTATGGTCCCAAAGTTGTATGCATCACAAGCTGCCATCAACAACTCCCTGCAGACTGCTGGGAATGTCTTGCCCATCACCATTCAGCCTGGGCCTTGTGCTTAGCAATTTCACACTTGAAGAAGTACCCTGAAGAAAAACACTTACAACATGACAGCATGATTCAAAGCTGAGGAACACTGGTGGGTGCAAATATTTAGCATGTATGTCTTCCCTGTTGGCATTGAACATACGATGTAAAGCTGGAACAATGTCTCAACTGGTGTGACACACTGGAAGCAGTGAGTGTGTCCATAATTCTTCATTTTGGTCAACCACAATGAAGTAATCAATATAAGTGTTAACATACCCTCAGATGATACTTACTGAACAGCCTATATAATTTCACAGCTAAGAAAATACATAATCACCAAGTTCACCCTTGAAATATATCTGCTATGGAATGTCCTTCATATTTATAATATGAAGTCTATGAAAAGAAAAAAGTCTCGAATTATTTTCATGTTAAAACGATTTTCCTGCATTATACCTGCTGTGTAAATCAAGATACTGTCATAAACTATTCTTAAATCTGATTATACATATATTCTTGCCCTCGAGCTTTGGTGGCTTGTGTGTAATGCACAATTTTGGCTCTCAACATTGTACGTTGAAGGTGCCCCAAACTATTTTGGTATAAACTGCATTTATCATTTTCAAGACAATAAAGGTACAAGGTAAAGTTCATGCTAGAACACACCACGAAGGCCCAGAAGGGGAGTAGAGGTATAGTGATAGTCTTTCTTCAGTCTCAGTGCCAGATGGGGGTGGGTGGTCAATGCCATGCCCAGGCCGTTGTACCACCTGGGAAAGAACCAGTACTCATGGGATAGGAGGCTAAGTGGGCCCCTGGGCCAGTCTGGACAGGTGTGGAAAATCTTGCCCCCACTGGTTGATCCCTAGACCTTCTAGCCCATAGCAAGTCTCTATAATGACTGCGCTATCCCAGCCCACATTTTCAGGATGGTCAGGTAGAATGAGAAAATGTACCAAGACACAGGTCTTACAGCAAGAGTATGTTGCTCTTGAAAAGGAAGGGACCATGAGGTTCAGTAGAGTTGGAGAAAAGAAGTACTTCCAGGCTGTACTCAGTTCATATCAGTATCCGGGACTGAAAATGCAAGGATGTCAGGAAAGTGAATTGTCTTGTTAGTTTATCTCAGTTTTTTCACTTTTCCACTTACACTGTCCCTTCCCTTAAGAAGAGAATACATGGTGGTATTCTGCATATCTAAATTAACTATTTCACTTGCATTGGACAGGTGCACAGATGAGTCAATGCAATGATGCTGGGAGGTCCACCTAACAAGAAATGTGTCCAGAATCTTTGAAGTTCTGTAACTCTTCCAAAACAGAGGGAGGGGGAGAGAACTGGCAGCAATGACTTATTAGCAGAACTGAAAGGAACAAAGCACTGGATTGTCAATTAACAAATGCACAAGAATTATTGCTTTCATAGTGAAATATCATTAATAAAATATCACAACTTTTTATGCTGGAAGTGCTCTTTACAAATTAGTTTTTAAGCAAAAGAATTATGTATTTCACAGCCATGGGGGTGGGGGATGCTTGTCCTACCAGCTGCTACTGCTGCATTATGCCAACACTCAGCATGCAAGTGGCAGTCAAAACACAGGTTCATGCGTGCACACACACACACACACACACACACACACACACAGAACACCTGCCATGACAAAGTGTCACAATGCAGGATCATCCTACATCCCCTTTCCATTTACATGAGATCAACTGAACAGAAGAAGGCTTATGGCCCACCTTCTTTAATGAACTTAAACAAAAGACTTTATAAATTGACATATTAGAGTTTCAAGAATCACAGCTCTCCAACATTAAAGAGGGCACGCAGTGTTACCACATTCACCTTATTATATCTTTCTTACAATATACATTCCACACGTTTTTCACGCTACTCATCGTTAAAAGAGAATAAAAGGACTATACATGACTGGTGTTCAATATGCAACGTATGAGGGACTGCTGTATCCTACTTCAACGTGTCTTAAAACAGAGGGGGGGGGATATATATATGCCCTCTTATGTCTCACGTAATCACCTGAGCAACTGAGGCATATTTTCCAATTTTCCAGCAATAAACAAACTCACCTGTTTAATTTCCATGTACAACAAATAAGAGTTCTGTGTTTGCACCTACCGGCTCCCTGTTATCATCCCACAAGTGTTGTTATTAACCTCTGAAATTCTTAAGCTGTGTGAAGAGGCTAAGTTGCTGTTCACAAAGTCCACCCTGTATGGTGGATGGAAAAGAGATTCCCAGAAACCTGTTATAAGCACTGTATCGTGACAAGGGTTGCACGTAAGTGCACACAGTGCGAGATTAATCACATTCTCTGTGAGCAAACCAGTGCACTTTACCTGGATGACCTACTTCAAAAGCTGCAGCATTGTGCAGCTGTGGTAGGCATTCTAATTGCTCCATTCTCCACAACCCATGAATTCAAGGAGGATGAAGTCCAACATATCCTTGAATGCCATCAAAAATTTCTCTGCAAACTGAAAAGTGTCAAACACTTTTTGCAAGACACAATATGCTTCTATTCCAGGCTTGCTGCCTTCAATAGTGGAGTGAAAAGACAAAACCACAGATTAGTGCTGGTGACAATGCACCAAGGAAATTAAGCAAGGATGAAGGCAGTACTGATTGTATTTTGGGACAAACATGGCATTCAGTCTGAGTTACTGCACTAAGGTGAAACAATGACTCAACATGCAAGTGCAAAACACTGTGGAAACTGAAGGAAACAATCTGGTTTGCTCATGGACAGAATGACCCATCTTCACACAGCTCATATCCCAAAGAAACTGCTGGACCTGTTTCACAAGGAATATCTTGCCTATTCACTACGAGGACCAACTCTGCACCTAGCACCTTCCATGTCTTCACACACATGATTAAGCATCATGAAGGAGAACATTTCTATACGACAAGGTGACAGCTGAGGTGCAACAGTGGGTGTGAAACACTAGGTCCTGCTCTCTTCTACAAGGGAAGTGACATAACTAAAAGACAAATGTGTCTGTCAGCAGCTCAGGCAAATATATGATGTAATGGACAGTTTGTTATTCTTTGATCTTTCTGAAGTACTTATCAACATAATTAAAACAACTGCAAGACCCTACATCAGATTTTACTTGCTGAAAACACCTCACACACAAAAGAGGGATAAAAATACACAACTAAGGATAGGAACAAAACAAGAAAAACGTGAAAAGCAATTAAATAAAAGCAAACAAACAAACAAACAAACATGTAAAAAAGGGAAATGCGATAAAATGCCAAGCAATGAGCTACATAAGGTATTGCTCCTCAGAGAAATTAACGATCACTCTACACAAGGGCCTGAAGAAAAGCATGAACCGCACTACCGGCAATACTGTAGTGACACAACAGATGCCACATTTGGCACCTACCCTCATATTAAGACTTCACTGTTGCATGTAATGTTCTTACCTTTTAATTCTTCTGCATGATCTTTTGATGCCAGTACATCTTTACTGGAAAGAGTACCTGTTTAACACAGCCATAAAACAGAATGTTATTGTACTGAAAGGATGTTGCAACATGCAAGATTTGAGGTTTTCACAGTAGTGTAGCCGAGGTGTCCATTCTTCTGGGATATGATACCACTACCACACCAGTAACATTCATATCATATATAACATATCTTTTGTAACAGTTTCTCAGTTTAGCTTTCAGATGGTTTGTACTTCTTAAATGTACCCTGAATATGCTCCCAGTAATACAAGACTGAGATCATAATGATCATTTACTGATATCCCATAGGACAATCCTGTGCACATATCAAAGGTTCGTAATTCTGCCAGCTCATCTGTGAGATCTTACCCTTAAGGAACACTAACTGAAGGTACAGGTAGAAGCATTAATGAAGAAATGGACCAAAGGTTAAACCATCTCAAATATCAAATAAAGGGTAATTATGAGTAATATGACAGTTCAACAGAATGACCAAATTTGAACAAGATTAACAAACTGTACAGACAAGCATATGCTGGCACAGCCAGAGCATGATGAAAGGTAATGCATGAGACAAGTAAAAGACTTCTTGTTGTATCCAAACCTCCCAAAATCCCAAGAGAATCTGCAAGTAACAGAATTCAAAGGACAAGTGTTCAGGTTATGTCCCACATAATTTCAAGAGTGGAGATGCCACAATAATGAAAATATTGCCTCTTTGAAACTGAGATGTCACTTGACAATTCACAGTTCAGCAAACTTTTACAGTTAACACTCACAGTATCCTACTAGTGATTAAAAAGGAGCAGTCAGAAAATCAGCAGTACACTGAAACTGAATCCTGTACCACTAACTCACCCGGAAACTGTGTTTCACTCAATGCCTGACACCACCATAAGGCAACCCCATTAGCTAACTCCAAGACGCAGAGAATTTCTTGAGAAGTCTGTCTGGGAACTTCCTGCATTTTATGGAACCAAAAGGCCCTTCCTCTTGTTTACAAGATGCAACCCCCCGTCTAAGACAGATATACCCTGTCCATACCACTCCCATTTTTCAAAATACATTTCAATATTATCTTTCCATCCATGCCTAGGACTCGAAGTGGTCTATTCTTTCAGGTTTTCCCACCAAAACCCTTCAAGCATTTTTACTGTCTGCCATGAATAAAACAAGCCCTGTGTCATCTCATCATTCTTTCCCATGCGATTGATCTCTTTCATTCATGGCAAAACTTCATCACATCTTAAGAGTTAGCAGTCTAAAACACCTACAAAAAGCAATGCTGATACACTAGATCAACTGACAGATGAAAGCAATTCTGTGAATGGTTAATCTGACAAGACAACTCAATTGTGTGCAATACAATAAGAAATGTGGCCTGTCAGAATCACATATGTCAGTGTACAACCTAACATAACTATCTGTACTAACGAAACACAAACCAGTGCATACATTAAGGGCAGTGTACAACCTAACCTAACAATCAGTATCAATTAAATGCAAACCCTGGCATACACTAACAATCCGACATGAATCGGTAAAACATCCTGTATACAGAAATGATGTTCTGTGCAAACTTTCCATACCTTTAGCAGAAGCCTCCAGGAGACTTGAAAGGCTCATTTTCTTCACATCACATGACTGTAATGGAGAAAATGTACTGTTAATGGCTGCTGATATATGTGGGACAGAACAAAATTCGTATCATGACTCTGACCACCATCACCTGACAAGGTTGATAGTAACAGCAAAAACTGTATAGAACTCAACAGGAAGTGTAGAGCTTGAATATTCAGCATGCCACACATTATTTTTCCTTACTGCTGGTCAACTATATGTCATTTAAAAATGTGTCCAATAATGTCAACAGATTTTATCAAATTATGTCTCACATCTCATATCAGCCTACATACTTGTATATCATGAACAAAATATTCTGTACTCAAGGCCAGCCTTCAACTGCATGTTGCTTTCAACATATTTTGCAAGAGCATTCTTGCCTCTCCCTGTCACAACTATAAATTCCACCATCTGCCACTCATTACTGCTGCTCTTAATAAACTACTGTGAATTATCCTAGACAATGCGTGTGACTCTTGCAACCTACTGGAATGATATGAACAGAAGAAGACCTCTTACAGTTTGTAATTTTAGCCAAACATGGTTAGAGGACTTGGTAATTTCAATAAATCATGACACAATGAGCACTACCTTTACAGAAATCTAAGAAACATCTATTTAGGCATCATGTATCAAGCAGAGAGCTAGTGACTGGTATCAACAAACATTATATTAATGCAATAACTCTCAGTATGGATCCTCGAAACTTAAGTTTTATCCAGATGTGTTGATAGTTTCACAGATGGTGTGTACTCACACATGCTGCCTCCTCAGCACACACATTCACTGTATTAATTCATTTAGCAGTCTGTCTTATGACAGGTCCAAAGCCTCTTCCAAAGCCAGCTCTCCACATAGTGTGATATAGAGCTTCCTCCTTCAAATCAGAGTATCCTCTCCTTTCCTTAAGGTCATCCAGTAGCTTCCTACGTCTTCCTGTCACTTCTATCCCCCCTTATCTTTCCTTCAATAACCCGTTGTAAAAGGCAGTTTCTACACAAAATGTGACCAATCCAGTTAGCCTTCCATTTACTTATTTCATGTAGGATATTCCTCTGCTCCTTGACTCTAAGTGATACTTCTTCATTTCTCACAAGATCGGTCCAACTGGTCTTCTCCATCCTTCTTCAGGACCACACTTCAAAACTTTCCAGGTGTTTCTGTTCGACTGCCTGAAGCATCCAAGTTTCAGCACCATATAAGCTATGCTCCAAATGTAGCATTTTACTAGTTTCTTCCTCAATTTTAAGTCCAATGTGCTAGTAAAAAGAGCCCTCTTCTTGTGGAATGCAGCTTTTGCCATAGCAATCCTAGATTTAATTTCACACCTACATCTTCCATCATTTGTTAACATGCTACCCAAATATTTAAAAGATTGCACATTCTCTAGTTGCTTTTGGTCTATCATAATTTTTACTGTGAATGGTTGTCTTGAAATTCTCATTACTTTTGTTTTCTCCACATTCATTTCCGTTCCATAGCATCTCTACTACTGCATCAGCATAACTCACAACCTTCATCATTATGTTATACATGCAGTAGCATACTTCAACCCTCTTAGATACCCATATTTTATAAGCCTCTCTAATTTGTGTCCTCCCTTCCAAGCAAAACAATGTTTCACAATCACACACAAGCACAGGCATCAGCATTTATTTACAAACACTGATCTACTGTTTTGGAAATAATAATTTTTAACCGAATAATAACCAGTAGTTCTTGAATTTACTTTTCTCCTAACTGCAACACAAATGTTTCAAATGTATTAAATTTATTTTTATTTTTTGCTCCCAAATACACTTCAAAACATTTTCCAGTAACTCATTACTATGACAGTTGCATATTTTTGATTATTCATTCCTCTGTATGATTTGTGCAGTAATGAGAAAAAATAACATCATATCAAATGAACTTAATTACCTGTGATATTCTGGGTGGTGGAGGTACTTGTGGAGAATCTTCCAACTTCTTACTATCGTGTAATAGCTGGCTGAACACATTTTCTACTGAAGAAAGCTCGGTGTTGACGATGAATGGTGCTACTGTGTCAGTATGCTCCAAGGGAAGAGCAGGAGGAGGTACATTGTACACTGGAGGGGGTACTGGTTGGGGTACAGGTGTGGGAGGCATAACCGGTGGGACAGGAAGAGAAACTGGAGGAGCAGAACCAAAAGAGGGAGGGATGTGACTTTGTGGAGGTGGAGGTTGAGCTACAGCATCTGAGAAACCAGTTTGAGGTGGGTAACCATGAGTGTATGTTGGAGGGTATGGAGGGTATGGAACAGTGGAAGGAGAGAAAATTCCTGGGGCAGTAGAGCTACTGGGATCATAAACCTAACGAGGAGCAAACAGAGAAGGCCGTATTAATACATAATACAAACAGAAGTGAACAGGTGTATTGCTTGTTCAGAACTACACAACACTTCACGCTACGATACATCTATGTCAGCGGTGAAAGACAGTTCACCATCAATTTGTTCCTAGTGTCAGTTGTCTTGGGCTCTGCACCACATGCCTCCACTGAAGAAATAACTGACCAACAAGCTCCTCTCCCACACAACATTACATGAATTACTATAATGTCCACATCTCTGTCTTGGACAACAGAACACAGCAGAGCAGCAGCTGCCAGAGACTTCCCACAGACACAACACAGTTCCAGTATATGACATATATTTACCCAAAAATAAGTATAAAGAAACATGAAATGCACTACCAAGCAACATAAAAGAGCTAACAGAGCTACAGATGGCTCTTACACAACATTACATCGGTTTATCATAATAAAGCTTAATAGAAAGTAGGAGAGAAAAAAAAATCAGTCCATCTTACCCTAACCACCAAAATTTGACTTCAATCAAATATTATGTTGCAAACAAGAATGTTACATTCCAGTGTTATGATTGAATAAAAGTAAAAAAAAAAAAAAATTTAAACCGTGTAGGATGCAAGGGCCTTTGGGTGCAGATATGCAAGAATATGTTAACAAAAATGGTTGGCTCTAGAATACATGATCAATAAAACTAAACAAATCACATACAACCTGAATGAAAATGTCAACAATGGTAGTGACAATATGATGGCCTCAATAGCTGCAACGAGAATACTGATGGCAAAGATGGAGAGGAGGACTCGCAGGCATAGGAAGTTCATTATCAGTACAGCTGCACTTGCAAAGTGCCTCTTGCAGTACACACAGTGATTGAAAAAATGTTAATAAATGTAAGGATTTTCTTTCTTCCATAGGTTTTGTTGATTATGGAGCAATGACATGGCCATAAGGCTTACTGTGAAGCAATATGGGAGGGGAAGGAAGGAAGGAAGGAAGGAAGGAAGGGAGGGAGGGAGGGAGGGAGGGAGGGAGGGAGGGAGGAAGGAAGGAAGG
>Ga0123355_10002039_pt1 | contig 28554 bp, 25 predicted proteins | sample TergutEmb28metaG_3_FD_89872 | JGI IMG/M metagenome (GOLD analysis project Ga0123355, IMG submission 89872) | Embiratermes neotenicus P1 segment gut microbial communities from Petit-Saut dam, French Guiana - Emb289 P1 | ecosystem: Host-associated > Arthropoda: Insects > Digestive system > Gut ... | reverse complement strand
TTGTCAATAGGTATTGAACATTAGATAGCCTTAAAGGTAGGCTTTTTTTGTTAGGGTGTTTCTCTTTTTTATCGGGCTTTGATGTGGAAGATTTAGAAAAAGGATCCATTTTATAAAAACCAAGTTTTATAATACATGTAGATTCTGAATCTGCATAGGTGTAAAAAAAACTAATCAATCTAAAAAATCCGCTAACTTTTGCCGTTAATAAATTTTGTGTACCAATATCGCCTTCTATACAATATCTAATTGGTATTAAAATAAATAGGAATAAAAACAGTACTAAAAATAGTATTACCCAAAGCATTATCAATACCATTGTCCAGAGTATCGGTACTATCCAGAGTATAATTTCCATTATTTTGCCTTTCTGACTTTATCTAAATCTGGTTACTATTTTGGCACTACTTCCTTGTGAGCGTAAATATAAAGTACTTGTTAATATTATAATTGCAGAGAATATAAGCATCAATATTCCTATAAAAATGCTAATCTCTACAAAAAATATCTGTGGTACCATATTTATTAAAAGATCTACACCGGGGTCTAAAATCCAGTAGTCATTATCAAAAAACAGTAGATGGAATACCACAAAAGCACGGTCAAAATCCCAAATAATAACTCCGGCAAGTATGCTTGCCAAAATTAAAAAGCCAACTACAACCTCTCTGCAACAACGGGCAAGTACCGGTAATATCGGCATCTTAAAAAAAGCCATGCCCAATATCATTAACAGTAACATCCAAAATGAAATATTACGTATTAAAAAGCCTGCATCGTATAGATATAAAACATCTACCATATGTCGAATTTCTATCTCGCTAAAAAACTCTCTTTCTACCCCATCTACAATGGCATGTACTACTAAATCTTCCCTTCGTCCCCTCATATAGTCAAGGAGTTCTCCTGTGACATACATTAGCTCTTCTTTTTCCATATTAATGGATCCATGGATATCACGCCGTTCATAATGCCGGCTAATAAAGGGTGTAAAAAAAGTTGGGATAAAAATTGACTGAGCAATCATTATCAACAATATACATACAGCAGCAACATATCCTGCAATCCATTTCATATCATCACCATTTTTCATATGTTATAGCTGTTTAAGAGCCTGTTTTGTAAAAAGTAAGATACCAAACAGGCTTCATATAATAAAGTCTTTGTTGTTAAAATAAAACAGCTACATTGGTTAGTTTAATTATTATATGGCCACTTGTCAACATATGCCATAGTTAGATTTACCGGACAGGTCTAATATCCTACCAGCTCTGTCATAGCAAAAGTAGGTAAAATAATTGAAAGCATTACCATACCTAATATCAATCCAAGCACCAAAGTAATAGTTGGCTCTACTAATTTATTTAGCCGACGTGTCATCTGCTGAAAGCGGTAACGACTATATGTGCAAGCATAATTAAAAACTTGTGCCATATTGCCTGTTTCAGCACCTACTCTTGCCATACTGATTACAATGGGGTCTATGTAATCTACTTTGCTAATCAGTATCCAAAAATCATTTCCTTCTTGCAAGCCTGCAACAATTTTTTGAAGATCATATTTTACCTTTTTATTTTGAATGATGCTTGATACAGCCAGTACTGCTTCTGCTAAAGGCCGGTTAGATTGCAATAATAATGACATAGATTGTACAATATGCAAATTTATCATCTGTCTGTATACAACAGAAAAAGGTGGTATATATAACATAACATACTCCGACCATGACCGCCCTGTGCTTGTTCGTAAAAATATTGGCGGAAGCATTATCACCAATATAGTAATAGACAAAACCAACCACCATTGAGTTATCAACAAATCACTGATCCCCAGCAATACTTGAGTTAAAACCGGCAAAGGCACATCAGAAACTTCAAACATTAAAGCATAGTGAGGTAGCACGTATAAAACTGAAACTAATATCATAGCTAACATCATAACTGTAACTATTGCCGGATATAACATAACTGATTTAATTTCTTCACGGTTACGAGCTGTTTCCCCATAGTAATCTGCCAATAAAAACATCACATTGGTCAAATCGTTTGATAGTTCTCCCATACGACACATATTGCACATAAACTCAGGAAAATACTTTGTTTCTTCCAAAGATCGGGATAAACTGTTTCCACCTAATATGCCATCTAAAGCAGCTTGTAAATTAATCTGCATACTACGATTTTTAGTAGGGTTATCTGTTAATACTATTAAGGCATCCTTGATACTTACCCCTGCATCCATCATATAGGCTATCTGCTGACATAGTTCTGATAACATTACAGGCGTTGCTTGGCGATCTTTTCCAAATAAATCTCGTTCCCAAAACCGTAAACCTTTTTCGTCTTTCTCAGAAAACCATGCAAAAAAGCCACTCATTCTCTAAACACCACCCGGATTACTTCGGCGGCAGTGGTACGACCCAGGATGATGTTTTTAATGCCATTTTCCAACATAGTACGGATGTTTTTGCGCATAATCGCATCTACTTTACCGGGATCATAGCCTTCAACTGCCATATCATGCCGCATAGTTTCGTCAATAATTACATATTCGTATAAGGCAAACCGCCCTTTGTACCCTGTCTGCCCACAGTGATTGCACCCTTTGGCTTCATAAACCGTCATATCTTTTGGCAGTTTAAGCATTTGAGATTCAACTGAAGATAGAGACGCCGATTTAGCACAACCGGAGCACAATTGCCGAATTAGGCGTTGAGCAATTATGCCGTTTAAAGATGCTGCTACCATAAAAGGTTGTATACCCATATCCACCAGGCGTGGAAATGCTCCCGCTGCATCATTCGTATGCAAAGTGCTTAATACTAAGTGCCCGGTAATAGCAGCTCTGGCCGCGATGAGTGCAGTCTCAGGGTCTCTAATCTCACCCACCATAATGATATCAGGATCTTGTCGCAAAATATGCCTAAGTGCCCGTGGAAAATCTAACCCTGACTTTGGATCTACAGCTACATGATTTATCCCTTCAACAGGATTTTCTATTGGATCTTCAACCGTTACAATATTTACATTATCTTTATTAAGTTCAGACATAAACCCCGTTAACGTAGTTGTTTTGCCACTTCCTGTGGGGCCGGTTACTATCACAGCACCATAAGGATTATTAAATAATCGTTTAATAGCCTGCATATCTTCCGGGAAAAATCCCAGATTATGTATAGACATTCTTTCATCTTGGCCATATAGCAGGCGAATAACAGCTTTTTCTCCATAAAGTGTAGGCATTGTACTCAAGCGAAAATCTACTGATTCATTATGAACAGTTAAGCTAAAATTACTATCTTGAGGTAGACGTTTTTCTGCAATATTAAGATCAGCCATTATTTTGAGCCGGGAAATAATATTAGGTAACAAATCAATACTCACTTTTTGAGGGTTGGTAAGTTGCCCATCTATACGAAATCGCGCCCTAAGTATATTTTCATAAGGCTCAATATGTATATCGCTGGCTCTATAAAGAACAGCAGATTCAATTAAAGAATCCACCAACTGTACTGTAGGCGCACTCTGAAGCTGGGCTTGAAGTTCCGAATTTAGTTGATATTGATTTTTGCGTAGGTTTTTGTCTACCAAAAATTGAGAGACTATGTTTTTAATATGATCTGAGCTATATAATTGATTTAAAAAAAAACGGATATCAGACTCTTTTGCTAACACCGGTTCTATGAATATTCCTGTTGCTTCGTATAGGTCAGATATAACTTGATAATCTAATGGATTTTGCATTGCTATCCATAAGCGATCATTTTTCTGTTCCAGAGGTAAAACTAAAAGACGGGTTGCCAATTCATGATCTAACAACTCGGCGGATTCCGGCTCCGGAGGAAATTCTATTAGATTGCGAGTGATTATATCGCCTTCCCGTGCCAATACTTGGGAAAGTTCTTCAAAAGTTAAATCCGCAATTGTTTTTTCATTTAATACTAGCTTTTCATTCATTTTTATCTCTACGATATTGTTCTGCTTTGCCCTCTTTATTCGTTTGATGTTGACGGGCAATGGCCAACGCATCCGCAGGTACATCTTGAACTATAGTAGAACCTGCTGCCACAAAAGCACCTGTTTGTACTGTTACAGGGGCAATTAAATTTACATTGCTACCTATAAAAGCTCCATCTTCCACTATGGTCAAATGCTTTACTTTTCCATCATAGTTTACAGTTATGGCTCCACAGCCAAAATTAACATTGTCACCTATCCGGGCATCTCCTATATAAGCTAAATGAGAAGCTTTGCTATCATCACCTAATGTTGCGTTTTTAATTTCTACAAAATCACCAATACGGCAACGATCTCCGGCAACAGCCCCATTGCGCAAATAAGCAAAAGGCCCAATTTGACAGTCATTTCCTATTTTTGCTTCTTCCAACACACTTTGACGCACAGTTGTACGATCGCCCACTATGCTATCAGTAATTTGAGTATATGGGCCTATTACTGCGTCTTTTCCAATTTTGCAACTGCCATGAAGCATTGTTCCGGGATGTAAAACCACTTCTGCTTCAATCTCAACATCCATTTCGATATAAGTTGTAAGTGGATCTGAAATTACCACACCATTTTCTAAATGATTATCAAGTATGCGGTTACGTAAAGTTAAATTTGCATCTGCCAACTGTCTTTGGGAGTTAACACCTAAAAGTTGCGTAAAATCTGTCTCTTGATAAACAGCTACTTTATAATTTGCTTCCTTTACTATCTTTGGAACATCCGTCAAGTAATATTCTTTTTGGCTGTTATTATCACTGATACGCTCTAAACCGTACAAAAGCTCACGGCCTGTAGACATATACACGCCGGTGTTAATCAAGCTGTTAGATCTTTGGTCTGCTGAAAGATCGCGATCTTCTATAATAGCTTCAAATACATTACCTTTGGTGGTAAAAACCCGACCATAACCTTCAGGATTTGGAACATTGGCTGCTACAACAACCCCATTGGCCTGTTCTTTTTCTTGAAAAGCTGATAAAGCTTTAAGAAATTCAGAAGTAATAAGGGGTGTATCTCCAAAAATTACAACTACTTTATCATCAGGTGCAATATGTTCTTTTGCACACAACACAGCATGGCCTGTACCTAGTTGCTGATCTTGCCAAACAAAATGAATGGGGTATGGTGTTGCCTTTTGCACCTCGGCACCTGCATTACCTACGACTACAACAATATCTTTAATATCAGCTTTTATACAAGAATCAATTACGCAGTGCAACATCGGTTTGCCCGCTACTTTATGTAATGCTTTTGGTAAAGTAGATTTCATTCTTTTTCCTTCGCCTGCGGCTAGGATAATAGCTTTCACATTTATTCCACCTAACATTTTGGAGTGTTGTTATATTACACCTAAATTATTCCTTAGTCAAATTCTTATGATTTTTTCATAGGAAATATCCGATCGCCCGGGTAGTGTTTGAAAAATAAATATAATTGTACTATTTCAACAAAAGCATAGAAGAAGCCAAGAAAACGAAGCTTAAAAAATTATGAGATAATTTATCGTAGCGAGTGGAAATAAGCTGTTTATGTAAATTTACAAGAAATAACAAGGATTTGCAAAAAATATGAAATAATAGCTTGAACTATTCATAGGAAAGTGGTAGAATGTTTCTGAAAAGAAAACTTAGAAAAAAGCTTGCCATTTAGTGCAACGTCCGCGACACCTTCCGACGGGTGTCACGGAGGCTGTAGGTGATAAAAGGTCACTCACAGGCACAAGTTTAGCTTGCCGCTGCAACGCTGTTAGTATACTATAAACCGGCTTTGTTTTCAACTCTGTATGGCTAACAACTTACGGAAATGTTAATAGATTTGTTTTGTGTATTTCTGATAGTTTTGTATGTGGTCTCCCCACATAGGATTATCCTGAAGCTGAATTTATGCGCGTGAGTGATTATGATGAACCTGTCATAGTCGCCTACGCGCTTTTATTATTTGTTTGATTTTCATTTTCCTACACCTTTTAATATAGTTTTTTCAATAGATATGCCCGCTAACCTACTTCCATATGGATTTGTTAGCGGGCATGTCTATTTTTCATCTTTTAATCATTAATCGTTAAGCTGTCGCTGATTTTGCCTTATTGCTTTTGGTACGTTGCCAAGCGTGCATAATTAAAGCAACGGCAATAATCGCATATGCCACAAACATTCTAAAATATTCACCAATCAATGCACTACCCATTAGTTGGGTACCGGCGATAGGGGCAAGGATAAAAAGTGCATGAAACAATATTACACCTGTTAATGCATGTTTAACAGAAGCACGGCTAACTGTAGCACCGCCTACCAATAAAGCGGCAATGGCATATAGTGCGATATTCAAATGAGAGCCGTAGGTAATCATTACACCAAAATTTTGCAATACAATTATTTGCCCGTAAGCTGCTAACAAGGTAGATAAAATCATGGCGATAATGCGTGTTCTATCCACATTAATCCCGGCAGCAGTGGCTACGGCGCGGTTTTGTCCAACAGTACGCATATTTTGACCCAAACGAGTATTCATAAACCATTTAATCAAAAAGCATAAGCCTACAATAAGCAGATAGGTCAAAACCGGAATCTGCACATGATTCAATCCGGCATAAATTTCCGGATGAAGTGTAAGCAAATATAAAATTATTACAAGCACTAAATATGCTACAGGCTTAAAGGGTACACCCGGCTGCTTTTCAATAAACTTTTCACGAACCAAGCGATACACCCAATACAATGCCATTCCGATAAGTGCAATATCCACAGCCATCCATCCAACTAAACGATCCTGATAAAGGAAGTAGTGGAAAGGCATAAATATAAAACTCAGCAAATAGGCTAAGGCTAAAGGTATAAGCACTACAAGCAGTTTAATAAGCCCTTTTGACCCAAACATTTCAAGTGGTTGCTTTTTAATCAGCTTAAAAATAACCGTAGCTACAGTAAAAATTAAAACAGCCCAAAAAGCTACATCTAAGATGTTAAGCATAGGTACATTATCTAAAGCTTGCCGCATATAGTTTCCATCAAGGTCAACAGCGTTAAGCACTCCAACCCCGGTGGAAGTCATAAGTCGCTCATTAGCAATGGGGATAAGACCACCAAATACAAACAAAAATAAAAACTGGTAAAACCCATCTGCAAAGAAGCCTGTCACCATGCCTCCAATCATCTCAGAGCCTTTCATGGAATTAAACATCTTTCCGACTAAATAGCCAAATAAAACAGCTATAGGGGTAGCAACAGTTGCTGCTGCAAAAACACCAAATGTTCCAATTCCGCCCCAAACAATAATCAAGAAAATGGAGATTTGTGCAGCCATAGCTCCCAAAACCATGCCGAAATTTAAGCCTAATCCGGCAATTACAGGGATAAGCAAACTTAGCACAAGAAAGGAATTTCTACCAAATCTGGTAGCCAACTCGCCAAAAAATAAAGACGTAGACATGCCGGAAACAAAAAAGGCAGCCAAACATATAATTGAAAACATTAAAGCTACTTTATTTTCAAAGAAAAACGCCAAAAGTTTTTCCGTTAAAATTTGCCTGGACATCATCAGCCTCCTTTAGCTTTACTCAAGGCATACAAGATAATGCCGTTAGTAATAATCAAACGTAATATTTCAGGAAGGGCAGGTACGTCAGGCAACATTACATTTATCAATGGCAAAGCAATTGTTAAAATTCCCTGGAGCATAAAAGTTCCTAAAAGAACGTCAAAGACTCTGGCCCGCCTAATACTGGCTCCGCCAATAAGCACAGCAGCTACCAATAAAAAGCCCATCCATTGCGGCGCATTGTACAGTTGAATGAAACCAAAACTTTGGGCATAAACAATAATGCCTAACGCACCAAGAGCAGTTGATATTGTTGTACCTAAAATACGCATTTTTTCTACATTAATGCCGGAAGCCCGGGCATATTCAGGATTTGAACCGGCGGCTGTCATCATCATACCAAGACGACTTTTTGTAAACAGCCACATGCAAATGCAGCATATAAAGAATACTACCAACAATCCTGTAGGCACATTCATTGAATTGTGCTCACCAAAATATATCCTAAACTGCCCAAGATTATTTAAAACGCCTCCAAAATCATCCCGTAAATTAAATAGAAGGCGTAAGCCTTGTCCACCCGCAGGAAAAAGAAGTATGCTGGCAGTAAGTGGGATAAGAAACCAAACCATGTTAAACAAGTTAACAACAGAGAATCCCACATAAACAGAAACAGCCATCTCGCTACCTTTTACCTTGTTAAGAAGCATCCCATAAAGGATACCCATAACTGTAGCAACAGACACGCCAATGATAATTGCAACAAACGCACCCGTTAAGCCAAATAAAGTTGGATTATGCGCAATAAAATCAAACATTCCAATATAGCGCATTTCTACACTTAATACGGCTCCTAATAAGCCGCCTGTAATACCTACTGTTACACCAAAGTTTGGGCCAATGCCACATCGTATGCCCGGTACCATAGCTAATACCAAAATTCCAAACATACCCCAGCGGCGCAAAACATCACCAAAAAGTGACGGAACATTCATACCATTGACCCAAGACAAAACAAGCAACAAAATAAATGTGGACATTATAATGATGCGGGGAAGCCCAAAATCCGAAAGAGTTTTTTGTGCAACTTGCAAAAAGCTTGGAGCCTCACGCTTACTGATCGTCATTATTGTACCACCTTCTTTCTAATCTTCTTTTTTACTTTAAAGCTGCACTCATAGCCAATCCAAAATCGGCATCGGAGGCATCGGGCTGCAAAATACCTGCAATTTTCCCATCGGCTACGATAGCAATACGATCACATATGCTTCGCAACTCGCTCAATTCGCTGCTAATCATAATAATGGTAAGTCCTTCTTCTCGCCTTAATTTTGCAAGATAATCCAAAATCAACTCTTTAGCACCAATATCTATACCACGGGTAGGTTCGGAAACTATAAGTAATTGCGGTTTCATGGTCAAAGCTGCTGCCAGGCACACTTTTTGCTGGTTTCCTCCGGATAAAGTACCCACTCTCTGTTTCTTACTGTAACAACGAATGTCCAGAAGTTCTATCATTTTATCTGCATAATTATCAATTTGACGCTGGTTTAACAATTTCATGCCACCATAATTTCGCAAATATTCACGATTTATAGTCATGGCACGAAAAACAATGTTATGTGCTATACTTTCTTCTAATAACAGCCCAACGCCGCGCCTATCTTCAGATACAAAGGAAATTCCTTTGTGCAAAGCATCACCTAATTTAGAAAAATTCAACTCTTGGCCAAACACAGTTACAGTGCCGTGAGCCGGAAACAATCCATTTATTCCATTAGCGATACCTACTTTGCCTTGACCGGCTAACCCACCTATGCCGAAAATTTCACCCCTGCGCACATCAAAGGTTGCACCATGAACGGTTTCGCCCGGCATAGCTACATGCAAATCCCTGACTTCTACTACCACATCGGCATTTTCTAAATCTGTAGATGCACCTTCAGAATCCACTGTGCTAGATACAGCCCGTCCTACCATTAATTCTGCTATTTCGGTCATACTGGTTTCAGCAATGGGCTTTGAGGCCACCAATTCGCCATCCCTAAGAACAGTCATTGTTTTAGCAACTTCCATAACTTCCGAAAGACGATGAGTAATAAATATGATAGCAATTCCTTTGCTTGCAATAAGCTGCATTACTTCCAATAATTTCGACGCTTCACTTTCCGTCAGCACGGCAGTGGGTTCATCAAAAACAAGCAATTTTATATTAAGTTTGTCAATTTCGCGAGCAATCTCTACAAATTGCATGTACCCTACCGGCAATCCGGCTACCATTACATGTTCTTCAATACTCATGCCAATAGCATCTAAGGATCTGCGAGCATCTTGATCCATTTTTTCCCTATCAAGTTGTTCCATGCTTTTGCCAAAAATTCGACTAAGAACCGTTGGATTAGTTTCTTCTCGACCCAGCTTTATATTTTCCGCGATAGTAAAGCCCGGTATAAGCATAAATTCTTGGTGAACCATCCCAATTCCGGCTGCAAGTGCATCAGTGGGAGCAATAAATTTCATTTCCTGCCCGGAAACTTTGATACTTCCTCCATAACCGCCTGTATCGCGGATTACTGTCATACCAAAGAGAATATTCATCAGTGTCGATTTTCCTGCACCATTTTCACCTAACAATGCATAAATTTCGCCGGGTTTTACTTTAAGCGATACATCGTTTAACACCACGTTTTCACCGTACTCTTTGCGTATATGCTCCAGCTCTAGTACATATTCGTCCTGCAATAGTTATCAACCCCTAACATTTATGAAAACCGCCGGGATTTTAAAGACCCGGCGGTTAATTTATAGCGGCAACTTCCGCATGTCATCATAATAAATGAAAAACAGGTTTAGAATGTGACAAAATCGGAAAGAATCAGGTAGAAATTTTCAATATATTCGCCATTACCTAAAGGCCAGTTATTAATATCAACACTGGTACCATAACTTGCAGCCACTTGATCAATGATTCTGAAGAGAGTCGCTTGATCATGTCGGCCATCAGTATTACCCTCTAAGAATTCGATGGAATACAATACACCAACTTCAACCAAAAGCATATTTATAGGCACAGGCCAGGTAGAGAAGCGGCCTGAAGCTTCCAAATCAGCAATTTCAGTACGGATTTGATCAATAAGGAATATTGCATCGCCTTCGTTGCCCGCCATTGAAATATTGAAAGCTGAAGGGAATGCATGGAATGGGCTTGGGCAGCATTGCAATGGATACAATCCGCCATATTCAGCAATTTGAGTCATCAAAGGCTCTTGCATAGCACAGTTGGTAGAGAAGAAAGCTGTATTTTGCCCATGCTCTTGAATCCAGCGAGGTACATTTTCTAAAATGAACATTTGTGTAGCCGGGATACCTTCAGCCGTTGGATCCGGTGCGGTCAGCTCAACCCAGTTAATGCCAAGTTCTGCGGCTGTATTATAAAGCAAATTGCGGCGTGCCGCGATATTTTCCATACCAAGGTGGCGTGGGAAGGAGATGTGGGCAAAAGTTTCTGCTCCCATTCTATGAGCTTGTTCCATAATTACGCGACCCATAGCGAGGTCATCAGGATTAATAGCGATATCTGCATGGGCGGCGATTTCGGCAGGAGGCTCATGGGTTGTGCCTGTAAAAAAGAATATATCTTCGCCAAATTGCTCACGAGTGGATTGAATAGCAGCAATAGCACCGGGAACAGCCTGTACAAATACGATTGCTTGTGCCCCGGCATCTGCCAAGGATAATACATTTGCAATGGTTACTTCCATTTCAGCACCAAATGCATCAGGATAAGTGGCTCTTACAATATGATCGCTACCAAAACGATCTTCCATATTGCGGGAGGCTAAATACTCCTCTTCGCCCTGTGATACTGTTCCGGTTATTATTCCGATTCTCCAGCCGTCGATTTCAATTATATCAGCTCCCTCACCCAATGCAGGTGTAGCAGCAGGGGTGGGCGTAGCTTCTGGAGCAGCGGCAGGTGGTGGCGTAGCCTGCCCACGACATCCGGCAAGGCTTAAAGCCAATGCCAAAACCATCATAATAGCAACAAATTTTCTAAACATAATTTCCTCCTTCAAAACTTAGCAACTTAACTTGATAGAGACTTCGTATTTCTTTAGTCTACCGCTAAGTAAAATTGCTATACATTGACTAGTTATGTACCGATGAATTCCAAGTATTTTTTCACAAGAAATTTTCAACGGTACCAGTATCTCATAACTGTAACATAATTGAAAAAAAATGTAAACCTAATTGATAATTTTTCGATTTTTTCATTTGCACTTGTTTTTGACAAAATTCGACTACACAACCACTAATTATTTTGGGAAATAACGTTTGGATAGGGTAGATGTTTTGTAAAATGCTTTAAAAATTGTTAGGAAAGTATACTCTCCAGCACTAATCCATATATTTTTATATGAAAATTTGACACCTGATTTATCCTGTAGCATAATAAAGATATGAAAAATATATTTTTAGTCTTTCTCGTTTTTGTTAAAATAGGCTTACTAACATTTGGAGGAGGCTATACTATGTTGCCTCTTCTCCACCGCGAAGTTGCTGATAAACGAGCATGGGCAACAATAGAAGAAATAACAGATTATTATGCTATAGCCCAGTGTTTGCCGGGGATTATTGCTATAAAGGCTTCTGCATTAATTGGTTATAAGCATAGTGGAGCTATTGGTAGCATAGCAGCTGCTCTTGGAGTGGCTTTTCCTGCTGTAGTTGCCTCTTTGATCATTGCTGTTACTATTGACCAATTAATGGAGTTTGAATTAGTTGCCCATATATTTAACGGGGTGCGCGTGGCAGTTTTGGCCTTAGTGATTGATGCAACTATAAAAATGTGGAAATCAGGTGTAAAAGATCTGATAGGTGCCATAATTTTTTCTGTAGCATTGGCAGCATTTATATTGCTTGGAATTTCTCCTGTAATTCCCGTAATAGCAGGAGGTATATTTGGCCTTGTTGTTAGACATAATTTGCGGGAAAGAAGTGATTTATGATCTATCTTATTTTATTTTGGGAATTTTTCCAAATTGGCTCCTTGGCTGTTGGAGGCGGACTTGCTGCTATTCCGTTTTTATTTTCTTTAGCAGATAGATATCCATGGTATACACATGAAATGCTGGTTAACATGATTGCAGTTTCAGAAATTGCACCCGGTCCAATTGGTATAAAAATGTCTACCTATGCGGGTTTTAAAGCTGCCGGTGTTTTTGGCAGTTTGGCAGCTACTTTAGGGTTAATTGCCCCCGGTGTTATTATGATGCTTTTAATAGTTAGGATCCTTACTACTGTTAGAGAAAATAAGTATGTACAAAATATATTTTATGGATTGCGCCCGGCTGTAACAGCACTTATTGCTGCTGCTGCTTTAGAAATTGCAAACTTTACAATTTTCAATACAGGAATTTCAGGACAATTTTTAATATCCATACCTCCTTTGATATTGCTTGCTCTTCTAATAATTGGTCAAAAATTTATTAAGCGTTTTTCTCCTCTTATGATGATTTGTGTTGCAGGGATTGCAGGGATAATTTTTAGATTATAGGGGTGTTTAAAATATGGAATTACAGAAAATAATTTATATAGCAGATGACGAAAAAGATATTAGGGAAGCTATAAAGACATTTTTAGAAAATGCCGGTTATATTGTCTGTGCTTTTGAAAATGGTGACTTGCTTCTTGAAGAATTTAATGAAAAGCCATCAGATCTAGTTATTTTGGATGTAATGATGCCTGGTTCTAATGGGTTTGCTTGTTGTAAAGCTTTACGAAAAGTAAGCCATGTGCCAATTTTTATGTTGACAGCCCGTGACAGTGACCTGGATTATCAAACAGGCTTAGACTTAGGTTGTGATGATTTTTTTACTAAACCTATAAGCCCTATGACTTTAGTAATGCGGGTAAAAGCTTTGTTTAGACGTATTAAATATGAACAAGATGCTGCACTTGCAGATTATAATAAAAAGAAAGATTCAGCTTCTGAAGCATAGGAAGAGATGATTATGCCACTTAAACCTATACAACGCAATTTAAGGACAAGTATTTTGGCAATATTTTCTGTGTTGTTGTTTTTGTCATTTTTTTTGGTAGGTGCTGCTTTTAATTTTGCAGTTAACCAATATATCCAAAGCAGTGCAATTGCATCTTTAAATGAGCAAAAGCTAATACACTATGATCTTTTTGAGCTTTCACCGGAAGAAGCTTCTTCCTTTTTTGATGTAAACAGACGTGGTAATTTTTTTCGTACAAATTTAAGGATTTTCGTTTTAAATGATGAATACCAGATTCTTGATCGTGATGCATCAGATGCAGCAATAAGCATTGCAACAGCACTTGAACAAGGAGAGTTAGCCCCGGCTCAAATTCAAAATTTACGAATGCGGATACAAGATCAAACTTTTTTTATAGCAGCGGGTACCAATCCCGCAGCGTCACAAGAACGTCATCTTATTTTTTATGTGGATGTTACAGATTTACAAAACTTTACACGTAGTATTAATATGCTGTTATTATCTTTGGCAGGTATTATGTGGCTTGTGGCAATGATAATTACTAGTTTTTTGGCTGGCTATTTGTCTCGGCCTTTGCGTATATTAAGCCATTTTGCAAGAAGGATAGGGCAAGGAGATTTTACTGCTAACCCTATATCTTTTGCTGACGAAGAATTTGAAACACTAAACCAAAATTTAAACCACGCTGCTAAGCAGTTAGCCAAATATGACAATGACCAAAAGATATTTTTCCAAAATGTATCCCATGACTTGCGTACCCCTCTTATGACTATAGAAAGTTATGCCGAAGGGATAAAATACGGGCTTATGGATCCAAATAAAGCAACCCAAACTATCTTGGAAGCTACAGGCCGCTTGTCTAATATGGTAGACGATGTTCTTTATATATCCAGGATAGACAATATTACTGTGCCTGCTATGGAGCAAACTGATATAAACATGCTTATTCAGGAACGAATAAACCAACAGCGGCCATTAGCAGAACGTAAAGATCTTGTCCTTGAATATATCGCTCCATCAACACCACTCATTATAAATTGTGCAATTTCTTATATGAGTCGGGCACTGGATAATTTAATATCTAACGCTTTGCGTTTTGCAAAAACCACTGTAACTGTGGAATGTTTAACATCTAATAACCATGTAATAATATGCGTAACAGATGACGGGCCGGGTTTTGAACCGGAAATTTTACCTCATGTATTTGAGCGTTTTTATAAAGGTAAAAATGGTCTTAATGGTATTGGTTTGTCTGTTGTTCGCTCTATTATGGAACAACATAAGGGAACTGCACTTGCAGAAAACGGCGAAGTTGGTGCAAAACTTACTATCAGTATCCCTTGTAATACCAATCCTCATTTAAAAAATGAAGATTTACAAAAAAGGAGCATGACCAATGTTATTTCCTCCGGGAGAATTTGCAAAAATTAAAGAACATCTGATTATTTATACTTGCGCACTAAAAAATATTTCCATGCGTTTTGATATTCTTCTTGAAGATTTTTCAAATTTTCATATATATAATCCTATCGAACATATAAAAACCCGGGTAAAATCTCCTGAGAGCATTGCAGAAAAGCTTCATAGACAAAATTTCCCGATTACTGCCGAAAATGCCAGAAAATATCTAACAGATATTGCAGGTATGCGTTGCATATGTTCTTATGCTAAAGATATTGCTTATATTGCAGATGTATTAAGACAACAGCCGGATATTACTGTATTAAGTGAAAAAGATTATGTTACCAAACCTAAGCCCAGCGGGTACCGTAGCTATCATTTGATTTTAGAAGTACCCATTTATCTGACGGACAGAGCGGAATGCCTGCCGGTAGAGGTACAAATACGTACCCAGGCTATGGATTTTTGGGCTTCTTTGGAACACAAAGTAAAATATAAATACAAAAATAAAATGCCTGAACATATATCTTCAGAATTAGTAGAATGTGCAGAAAAAATTGCTGATTTGGACAATCGAATGTACTTAATTCAGGAGATTGTGGATATGGCATACTTACATAAAGATGCCACGGTAGATAGAATTTTCAACTCTCGTTAGAGCCATCATTTTGGCTCTTTTTTTCTGCAATAAATTCGTAAAGTTTTTCCATAGCGTCGTTAAGACCACCCAATTCGTTTATAATTTTTTCTTTTACTGCTTCTGCACCGGTTAAGATTGTTCCAACGTCTAAGGCCAGTTTTTCAGTGTCCATCATGAGTGCTTTAAGCCGCTCTCTGTCTATTTGAGAATTGTGAACAACAAAATCCATTATTCTATCTTGCATCATATTAAAATAATCGTAAGTTTGCGGGGCACCTACTATTGTACCGTTCATTCTCACAGGATGAATTGTCATAGTAGCTGTTGGGGCAATATATGAATATTGTGCTGATACTGCTAAAGGTACACCGATAGAATGTCCACCACCCAATACTAAAGATACTGTAGGTTTGCCTAAATTAGAGATAAGTTCTGCAATTGCAAGCCCCGCTTCTACATCTCCGCCTACAGTGTTAAGCAAAATAAGAAGTCCATCAATTTCCGGATTTTCTGCGGTTATAACTAACTGAGGGATTACATGTTCGTATTTAGTTGTCTTAGTATTTGGAGGAGATAAAATATGCCCCTCTATTTGCCCTATGATTGTTAAGAATTGTATTTCGCCTCGTGGATTTTTATGGCGTTCCGGCATAGGTATAACCGGGCCGGCAGGGCCTTCTATAGGATTAGCAGATTCGCTTGGAGGGGCAGCTTGATCCTGGATTTCTTCTAAGGGCAATTCAGTAGCATTTATTTTTTTTATCATTACGCAGATCGGCTCCTTTTTGTTATAGCAAAATTAGACTTCTTACATATGTGTTTAGTATTTAAAAAAAAGCCGCGTTTATACTATCTCATTCACAGATCTTGTATTACTGTCATAGATTACATTGATAATACAAGCAATGGATGTGATTTACATGCCAAGAATTGCAGTATATGCCGGTCATGGTGGTAGTGACCCCGGTGCTGTAGCCAATGGGTTAAGGGAAAAGGATTTTAACCTGGCAATTTCCAATAATGTTTCCAATATCTTACGAGGATGGGGCTATCAAGTAATTAATAACCGTACTACTGATGTGAATAGGGACATCATCCGAGATGCTGATTTAGCAAATGAAAGCAGAGTAGATGCATTGGCAGAAATTCATCTAAACAGCAATCCGGGAACCCCTGCTACCGGTTCAGAAGTTTTTTATAGTATAAGAGATACAGGCAAAGGCCGACAATTGGCTAGTGCTATTTTACGCCGTCTGGTTGCTTTGGGTTTTAGAGACCGTGGAGTTAAAACAATGGTAAATACCAACGGCCAGGATACATTTGGCATAATACGCCGAACAAATATGCCTGCTGTATTGGTAGAAGTTGCTTTTATTAATAATCCTGAAGACATGGCTCGTCTTGATGTAGGGCGTGTTTCTTTGGCTATTGCAGAAGGTATACGAGAGGCTTTTCCTATAAGCAGCGGAGGGCTGCCACCATATCCCGGAACAGCACTGAGAATAGGAGCAAGAGGTGAGTCAGTCAGACAAATTCAACGTTGCTTAAATAATATATCTGCCCGTCAACCTTCCATACAGAGATTAGTTGAAGATGGAAATTTTGGCCCAAGGACTTTGGATGCAATTACTACTTTCCAACGCATATTTGGATTGATTCCTGACGGAATTGTAGGGCCTTTAACTTGGGCAGCTATTTCACGGGAATGTTCAGGAGGTTCCAATGTTGGTGGGTTGCCTCCGTATCCGGGAGTAGCATTGAGGATAGGAGACAGGGGCGAGTCAGTTAGGCAAGTTCAACGTTGCTTAAATAATATATCTGCACGTCAACCTTCCATACAGAGATTGGTTGAAGATGGAATTTTTGGCCCAAGAACATTGGATGCAGTTACTACTTTCCAACGCATATTTGGATTGGTGCCCGATGGTGTAGTAGGGCCTATCACTTGGGGGCGTCTTACTCAAGAATGTCCTGCCGGGCCTAGATTGCGAAATATTGAAAGTGATTTGCCAATACAAAATTCCAAAAAAGGAATGAATGATCTATTGACATATCTGATTTTAAGCAATGTAATAATGAATATTCAAAGATGAACAAGTTTTTAAATTTATCATTTACATGTATAATAAACGGACAGGTTTAATTAAGCAAAAAGCCAATATCTGAACAATTGGATATTGGCTTTTTTAGGAGGAATTATGTGAGTATTCTTGTGTTGGCTGAAAAGCCTTCAGTTGCTAAATCAATATCTGCCGTACTTGGAGCAACGCAAAAAGGGGATGGTTTCTCGCAGGGTAATGGATATCTGGTATCTTGGTGTTACGGTCATCTGGTAGAGTTGGCCGATCCCGCTACATACAATGTACAGTATAAACGCTGGTCTCAAGCTACCTTGCCCATTCTACCGGAAAAATGGAAATATACAGCCTCTGCTAAAACTAAAAAGCAGCTTGATGTTATTCGTACATTAATGCACCGAACCGATATTGAGTCTATCATTTGCGCTACAGATGCCGGAAGGGAGGGCGAGTTAATCTTTCGCTTAACCTATGCTTTTTGTAAATGCAGAAAACCAATACAACGACTTTGGATATCTTCTCTTGAGGACTCTGCTATCCGCGAGGGATTTGCCAAGCTACGCCCTAGTACAGATTTTGATAATCTTTATCGGGCGGCTTTGTGTCGTTCTCAAGCAGATTGGGCTGTAGGTATTAATGGGACAAGGCTTTTTACATGCTTGTATGGGCCTGTGTTGAATGTTGGCAGAGTACAGACCCCTACACTTGCAATGATCGTTAAGCGTGAGCAAGCTATACTTGAGTTTGTATCAAAGCCATTTTATATACCGGAGATTAACTGTGGTGAGTTTATAGCCGCCGGCTCTCGCTATGATGATATTAAAGCTGCTGAATTGGTACGTACTGCCGCTGATGGTAAAGATGCTGTAGTCTTAAAGGTGGAAAAAGTAAAGAAAACTACAGCGGCACCAAAATTATATGACTTGACATCACTCCAACGGGATGCAAACAGGATCTTTGGGTATACTGCTCAACAGACACTTGATTATGCACAAAATCTTTATGAATCCAAATATATCACATATCCACGGACTGATTCGCAATATCTGACAAAGGACATGGGAGGCACAGCAACTGCTGTTATATCGGCAATGTCCGGATTATTTCCTTTTACTAACGCGCTTTCTTTTACTCCTAATATTTCTAAAGTTACAGATAATTCCAAAGTTACAGACCATCATGCTATCATTCCAACGCTCGAAATTAAGAAAGCTAAGCTCTCGTCTATGTCGTTAGGTGAAAACCATATTTTAACACTTGTTGCATTACGGTTGCTTTGTGCTACGGCACCGGTCCACCGTTATGAGGCTACAACAGCAGTACTTGAATGTGGAGGTCATGAATTTACAGCTAGGGGAAGGGTAATCTTAGAAGATGGATGGAAAGCTATAGAGGCGGCATTTCGTGCTTCCTTTAAAAGTAATAATGATAAAAAGGACAAAAAAACCAAAAAGAAAGATGAGGAAAATGCAAACGAAGATGAAACTCCTTTGCCGGAATTGACTAAAGGCCAGGTATTTCCTTCTGTTGTAGCGTCTGTTCGTGAAGGCAAAACAAAGCCTCCTGTCAGATTCACAGAAGGTACTCTGCTTAGGGCTATGGAAACGGCCAGTATAGAAGATATGCCTGAAGATGCTGAACATAAAGGGCTTGGTACTCCGGCTACTCGTGCCGGAATTATCGAAAAATTAGTCAAGACAGGTTTTATTGAACGTCAGAAGAAAAATCTTGTTCCAACAATTAAAGGGACTAACCTTATTGCTGTTTTGCCGGAAGATATTAAATCTCCATTACTTACTGCGGAATGGGAGCAAAAACTTAAACAGATTGAACGTGGCGAATTATCTGCCCCTGATTTTATGGGCGGCATTGGAGCATTGGTTGGTCAGCTTGTTTCAACCAATGCTATAGCAATCCCTGAAATGGTAACTCTGTTTTCTACAATACCAAGGACAAGCAGTAGCACAGGTTCTAAAGGTAGTGTGGCAAAAAAAGCAGGTGGCAAAGCTGTTGGTAAATGCCCACGCTGTAAATCTACTGTAACTCAATCACCTAAAGGATTTTTTTGTTCTAACGATTCATGTCAGTTTGCACTTTGGCAAGACAGTCGATTTTGGACAGCAAAAGGAAAGGTTTTTACCCCTGAAATAGCTGAAAAATTGCTTAATGAAGGCAATGTTTCCTTCTCAGATTTAAAAAGTGAACGTACCGGCAAAACATATGCTGCTACTATTACCTTAACTGATGACGGAATCAATACAAATTACAAGATGGAATTTATAAATTCACAGAATATAACTGAAGAGGGTATCAACAGTCAAAAATAAATTATAAAACATTATAAAATATTATTTAAGTAACAGAGTAAAATTCAAAAGATGAATTGATTCCAAAGTGGGTGGTGTTTCAGAAAGTATGATTCCAGTTTCATCTATCTCAAAATCTCTGTAATCATCAAGTGTTGCACGTTGCCATTTTTGAATCATCATACTTTTTGAAACACCACCTGATTTCATTAGTTGGAGTATCTATTTCATCAGAGTTTAATTTTTTGGGGTATTTTTCTAATGTTGTTGCTTATTTAGTTTTGCTGTCAACTCTCTCAAGTCATCTTGGATTTTTATTGTTTCTGCAAGCAAGCCAACAACATTTGCGATATGGTCAAAATCGTCTATAGTCATGGTCATTCTTTTATGCGATTTGAACCATTTGTCCAACACTTGATAGCCACCAATACGATAATTCCATACTTCTTCTGGTATGCCTGTTATTTGTTTGCTTGGGTTTAATTGCAATACCCCATCTTTATATTTTATTGCACCAATTTCCAGGTCTGTTGCCGTTGGAGGGGCAATTTCAATAGGTGCAGGGGTTTTGGTTTGCATTAAGTGTAATTTACGTAGGCGTTCGCCAGCGATTACGTAGAAATGGAACATTTCCTCTGTGACAACAAAATCATCATCACTTTCTTTTGGTGCGTTGATTACTGGTACACGAGGAAAATCGCGACGCAGATACTCGCTAAAACGGATACGATAAACTGGGTCAAATAGTATCCCATAGATATAATCCAGCACTTCAATTGGCGTTGGTTTCTCTGTTAGGAATTTTGTTAAATGCTCAAACTTCTCTGCATTGAAATTCGGTTGCCATTTGGTTTCCAGCCCTTCTGGTCTTAAATAAAGTGGTGCAAAATATCCTGTACTCTTAGCAGGGTAATCAACATAGTGTTTAACTATCACTTTGTCAGAGATAAAAATACCGTCCCACTCAAAACGTGATGTTGTCTGTTTGGCAAATACCAAGCCAATATTATTGCCTATAGGGCTTGTTTCAGAATTTATAACTTGTCCAATGATATTCTTATTTCTTGGTCTAAATATCCAACCACATGACTTGCCTGAATAAAATGTCCATCGAATATCAAAGGGTCGGTATGAGATAGCGGTAACAATCCCATCATTTGATAAGACATCATTTTGGATTTTTTCTGCTGATTGCCCACTACTAAATTTGCCCCATATATCAAATATTTGATTATCATTTGTAGCTGATTTTACTATGTCTATACGTTTTTGCAGTTCGCTTTTCGTCAATGTAATAGCACCATCATCGTTTCCAGACTCTAATCCAGTGCCCATTCTGGATTTGATGTTTTTCTCACGCCTACAAACAATGATATTCCTGGCATTATGTCAAAAATATTCTCGTCTTTTCCTCCGTCTGGTGCAACTTCTTTCTTAATTGTATTTCCATGTAAATTAACAATATAAATTTTATCAAATGTTCGCAAAAGACTTCCTCTCATGCCACGAAAAGTCGCATTATCTAAAAAGCCATTATTTGACACGAAGGCAATAATACCTTCACTGTGTCTACTTACAATTTGTTCAGCGAATCGAAAAAATTTCACATAATCATCATTCAACATATGTTTACGCTCTCCAAATGGAGTTATTCCATCAACCTCTGTTTTGTAAGAATCCACATCAAAAGGGTTAGTCGATGCACCAAGATATGGAGGGTTGCCAATAATAACCTTAATCGGTCTGCGTGCTTTCCATGTATCAGCATTATATGCTTCATCAGAAATGGCCGCTGAAAAGTCAAACAGGCTCATTTGTTCATTACGTTCAAGGCTGGAGTTGGGTGGTGCAAGCGTATTTGTCATAAATATGTTTGTTGGAAGTTGAACATCCGGCACTTGTCCGAGAGTTTCTTCAATGGTTCTGCGTACATTCAAGTGAGCAACTGCGTAACTTGTCATCATAATCTCAAAGCCTATCATGCGTGACAACAATCCATTTTCGCTTTTTATGTAATCATCATAAAAAGCGGCACGAACACCGGAAAAATAAGTATCCTTAATGTACTTGATAATCTCTGCATGAAAAGTACCCGTGCCTGTTGCCGGGTCTAGGATAGCAACTCTTGGTACGGTTATTTCTTTTGTTTCTCGCCACTCTTTTCTAGCACCCTTTAACTTTTGGTATTCGTAACGCTCAGAAGGTACAGTCGCTTGAATTTGGTCATTGTTGGATAGACCGCCATTAATACCAAAGTCCTCAATAAGCAACTTATCAACCATCGAAACTAAATAGCGTACAACTTGATGGGGTGTGTAGAATACGCCTAGCGATTTGCGAAGGGCAGGGTCGTAATAAGTCAAAAAGTTCTCGTAAAAGTGAACAGTAGCTGTATAGTAGCAAGCAATAATCAAATGTAAAATTTTTTTGTGATTTTTAAGGCGGTGAAAGCCGCTTTTTTTGTTGAGTTTTGGGAAAAGTAGTGAGCGGAGATTTTAGACGAAGAGACGAGGTGAATTGTTTACTAATTGCGGGTGAATCTGATATAATGAAACAAATTAATGGAGTACATAACAAAACAACCAGATAAATGGAGGAATATCATGTCAGCTGTCTTTGTAGTTGTATGCATTATAATTTTCATAATAGGAATGATATTGATTATCACAGGTCAGGATAACAAACTGCCTTATAAATTGCTTGTGTGGGCTGTTACAGTTTCGTCGTTGGTTGTTCCGGTGGTGATTTATCTCCCACCTTTGATTCCAAATGATAATGTACCCGGTGTTACACCTGCGCCTCATCCACAATATGCAACTATAAGAGGAGAGCAGTTTAGTACTTCTCTGACTTCTCTTAATTTATCGCTTAGTGGACTGCAAAATGAAGATATCGTTCCACTAAGGTATATGACTTATTTGACAACCCTAGAATTGTGGGGCAGCCAAATCAGCGATTTGACACCACTATCTAACCTCACTTATTTGACATTACTGTTCTTGGATGGCAGCCAAATCAGCGATTTGGCACCATTATCCAGCCTCAAGAACTTAACCAACCTGTACCTATGGCACAGTCAAATCAGTGACTTAATACCATTATCCAATCTCACATATTTGACAACCCTTGGCTTGGTGGACAACCAAATCAGCGATTTGACACCGTTATCCAACCTCACAAATTTGACAAGCTTGGACTTGCGGAACAACCAAATCAGCGATTTGACACCATTATCCAACCTCACAAATTTGACAAGCTTGGACTTGCGGAACAACCAAATCAGCGATTTGACACCATTATCCAATCTCACATATTTGACAACCCTTGGCTTGGTGGACAACCAAATCAGTGACTGGACGCCGGTAGCACACGTGTCAAGAGTTCATGGCAGGCCATAATTCACATTATCCATAAAGTTAGTATTACAAACTCACGGCAATCTGATTTGAGGAAATAAATGCAAAACCAGATTGCTGTGCAATTCACTGAACATTTGATAATGCTACATTCGCATAATCATGAAAACAAATTAAGTTGCTCGTATTGGTTGTCAGCAAGCTTATGTTCTAACATATCGGGTAAATTTGCATTCCAATTTAACCTTTCATGCATTTTTCCATTGCAAGTTATAAAATATTTTGCCCGCTTTAAAACAACCCCTATTTTCTTTAAATGGTTAAAATCTAATGATCCCACTTTACGGGCGGACATTATTCTTTGGGCGGATTGTTGGCCTATTCCCGGAACTCTTAACAATGTTTTAAAATCAGAACGATTTATCTCTACAGGAAAATGCTCCAAATGCTTTAATGCCCAATGGCATTTTGGATCTAAATGCAAGCTTAAATTTTCATGATTTTTATCAAATAATTCCCGGGCAGAAAATCCATAAAAGCGTAGTAACCAATCAGCTTGATACAGCCTATGTTCTCGTAACAAAGGCGGTTCTTTTACAGGCAGTTTATTACCTACAGGAATATAAGCTGAATAGAATACTCGTTTAAGCCCATATGAATTGTAAAGCCCCTGAGCCAAGTGAACAATAGCACTATCGCTTTCAGGGGTAGCTCCAACAATCAATTGTGTGCTTTGCCCTGCGGGAACAAATGATGGCGCATTTCTAAATAATACTACCTCTTCTTTAGATTGGCGGATTTTTTCCTTAATTTGCTTCATTGGTTTAAGGATATCATTTTTACTTTTATCCGGCGCAATAGCAACAAGGCTTTTTTCTGAAGGAAGCTCTATATTAACGCTAATGCGGTCAGTTAAATGTCCCAAACCTCTTAAAAGACCTTGGCTTGCACCCGGTATCGCTTTTACATGAATATACCCATTAAAACGATACTGCTCCCTGAGCAATCGTAGGGTTTCAATCAAAAGTTCTGTTGTATAGTCAGGGCTTTTAACTATCCCGGAGCTTAAAAATAATCCCTCTATATAATTTCTTCTGTAAAAGTCCATTGTAAGTTCTGCAATTTCTTTAGGAGAAAAAGATGCTCGCGGAACATCGTTTGATCTACGGTTAACACAGTATGCGCAATCATAAATACATACGTTGGTCATAAGCAATTTAAGAAGAGAAATGCACCGCCCATCAGGAGTAAAGCTATGACATATCCCACAGGCTGATGCACTACCTACAGCACCACGCTTACCCGAACGGTTAACTCCACTTGAAGTACAGGCTACATCATACTTTGCTCCTTCTGTCAATATTTTCAATTTATCTGCTATCTCCATATAATCACCTCTATTATGATTATACCTAAGCTTCCGGCAAAATTAAAGTCTGCTTATTGACCGCAACCGCAGGTTCTTACTTTTACGATGGACTGAATCCTATAAATCCTATATCAGCATTTGCCTTTAAACCCTCCATCCACCTTCTAAATGTAAATTCTACAACTTCTATCCCCAGATCATTCAAAATTTGCGCATATGTAAAGTGGGCAAGTTGCTCAGTCAAATTATTTTCATCAATAAACCTTCTAGTTGCTTCTGTGGGTATCTCTCCATAAGGGAATAATACATTCTCAATAACATAATCTTTTGTCATTGAGAAAAGATTACGGATTCTTAATTTTTCTCTTAATTCGTAAATCCCAAAAGTTTCTATAGCATCATAAAAAAACTCTGGTTCCATTTCTTCAAATAAGTTTATCATCCCCTGAAGCTCTTCTTCTGACAGGGATATTCCAAAATATGGTGATTTTTGGACAACAAGTAATTCAAGAATTGAATCCATTACTATTCTTTCATAAGTAACAGTTCCTTCAAAGTCAATATAAACAAGATCAACACGTTCTCTATATATAAAATCATCATTAACCCTAACCAAGATGTTTTCATAATCAATATTAACACCTGTTGCATTAGTGCATGAATATAATAAAATCAATGGTAATAAAAAAATGATTAACTTTTTTGAAACTTCTCGCATAATGTACCTCCATTAAGTTCATCTATAAGGGAGCTATTGATAATATTAAAAACAAAGGGAATACAAAAGTATTCCCTTTGCTAAAAAACAATTAATATCTGAGTCTGTTATTTTGAAATTGGGTACGGTGTGTTGCGCATATTTGGTTGAAAGAGCCAATACGAGCAGCAGCAGCCATAAAGCAAGTTGTAGAAGAACAATGATTTAAACCATACATATGTCCAATTTCATGTCTTGCAGTCATTGCATTTTCATCAAAACCAAAACATGCAACAAACGAAAATGGTTGTCCAACAAAAGCAGCTCCCATAATGTTTTGGCCTCCATCACGAACACTTAAACCGGTAAACGCAACCATAAGTGTTGCATCACCTAAACCTTGATTCCGAGCGTTGTTTAATACAGTCGTTGAAGTGCTACCGTTAGCAAGGTTATGATTCCAATATCTTTGATTACCAGCATAGAGGCTGATAGCAAAATTATTGTTTAAAAACTCACCTGCACGAGTAACTGTTCTTTGAGCTTCCCACATCCAGCTAGTTGGATACCTGTTACGCCAAGCTTGGTCTCCTAGTTGAGTTGTGCGAACCCAACGGACATTTGCTGCTGTTATCAATTGTTGGTCTAAAAAATTGATACCTTTTAAATCAAATCCATCAAAAGCATAGCTTGTACGAATTTCTTGCAATGTTGGTTGAGCCACACCTGCCGGTGCTTGTCGAGTAAGAACTTGCCCGGCATAAGCATTAACTGATATAGAAACAGTTAGTGCAAAAAAGCAAACCATTGATACCAAAATTTTTCTGTTCATAATGAACCTCCTGTTTTTTTTTATTTTTCAATTTATTTAACGATACCAACATCAAAGCTTAAAACGAAAAAGATATTAACAGTCACCTCCTCAATTGACTGCCTTGGATTTTATCTTTTTGCGAATGTTTTTTGCGGTTGGCATGATTAAATCAAATGGTTTTGTATGTAACTTTACTTATATTTGCTTTAAACAAATACAAGTAAAGCTGTTTTCTATTGAATGTCAGTTGCCCCAATACTTTTAATAAAATCAATCACCATATCTTCATTAAATTCAACAGCTTCAAATGTGATCTGATATCCTTGCGAATCAAATAATCCATAAGTTCGCAACCCAAAAAATTCACAAGTATACTTGCTGAGAATGGCTTTTGTTTCGCCAATTAACGAGATTTCAGATACTGAGACAAGTGTACTATCTATTGATACATCAGCATTTGAATCAGAAAACGGACTGATAAATTCAGGAGTAATTTTGCTTACATGAGCTGACAACCAACGTTTAGGATTGTCAACATCATCACTGATCAAAATATTCCCAAACATCAATTCATTGCCGTGGTTGCATTCAATGCATCCGGGCATTGTTGTATTAACTCCATCATGATGCTCATTACAACCACGAGGTATAGAAAAAATAAAAGAGTAGCTAATAGCTAGTGATTCAAATAGCGTTTCAGGTAAAATAAGTGAAAACTCTTCCAACCATATTTCTTTTGTCACTTCATTCCATCTTCCGGCAATTCTTTCCATGCTATCAATAGTTATATTTTCTGCATAATTCCATATAATCATATCTTCACCACTATTAATAATTTCCGGGTTGGGTGAAGTATTTGCGATTGTTTCAATTTCTGATGTTTCAGAAACATTGCTCAAATACTCTGTTTCACCTGAAATAATATTATCGCTTATATTTGGATTACTGTTATTCATTATCAGAAATCCAAATAAAACAATAAAACAAGCAGCAACTCCGCCAAACTCCAATGCAAATCTACTTTTTGTTGATCGTAAGGATTTTGTTTTAGTAATTTTTTCTGATTGTGAGTTAAATGGTAACGGTGCATCTTTTATCTTGTCCCAAACATCAGGAATTTGTATTTGATGCAGTGATTGTAATTTAAGGTTAATGTCCTTTTTTTGTTTCATAACGATTCGCTCCTTTTTTCAAAATGAGTACGCAATTTTTTTAATGCGTATTTATACTGAGAGCGCACACGAACGTAAGAAATTTGAAGGATTTTTGCTATTTCAACTTGAGAAAATCCCGCATATATATACAGCGATACAATCTCGCGTTCTTGATGCGATAAGATTTGTAATGCGCTCAATATTTCGTCGATTTCTTCAATTGATTTAGCTAAATCATTTTTTGATTCTAAAAAAAAATCAGTTTCTGCAAGTGGCAAATCATGTGAAGATGGTAATCGTAGTACATCGTTGCAAAGATTCCTTGTTATACTAAGTAACCATGCTTTAGGATTTGTGCCAAGCCGGTATTTTTCAGAATTGAATGCCACGCGAAGCATAGTTTCTTGTAAAATATCTTCCGCTGCCTGACGATTTTTAACAATAGATAATGCAAATAAAAAGATTGGCTTTTTTGCATATTCATAAAGCTTGTGAAACGAGTCTCGATCACCCAAAGCAATTTGCTTAATATACAAATCCAATATGGTTTTATCCATTATTATCTTTGCCAATTGTGCCACCTTCGTTCTATTGAATGCGCTCTTCAATAATATAACGTAAGAAAAATATGAATTGCGCACTAAAAATTCTAATTCGTTAATTTATTCCATGATAACCCATTTAATTCTATTTGTCAAGTGTAAAAAAAAACTTATTGTCGACAAATTATGATAATTTATTTTCGCGAAACAGTGAGTCGTTGACCATTATTAATTTGCAGGATATAAGCCTTTACAGGTTTTTCCCAAAAAAATAAGTCCAATCACCAAAAACATGATTAAACTCACTAAAACTCAACTAACATATTTGTTCAATCGGGTACAATTGTGAGACCGATTGCGCACAAACTTTTGATGTGCCCTCTTCAAACGAGAGCTTGCCCGAGTGTTGCTTTCGTGCCTAAGAAAAGGAGCAAATCCGACACGAATTTTTGTTGCGATCCCCGGGGGAGGATGGGTGGGCAAGCTCTGAATGAAAGGGGGGTTCATTTTTCATTTATAGGTAAAAAGTAGGGGGAGGGGGAATGAAAATCCAACAAATAATAAAAGCGCGTAGGGATAATGACAAAGTTCGTCATAATCACTCACGCGCATAAATTCAGCTTTAGGATA
>Ga0123355_10002038_pt1 | contig 28565 bp, 35 predicted proteins | sample TergutEmb28metaG_3_FD_89872 | JGI IMG/M metagenome (GOLD analysis project Ga0123355, IMG submission 89872) | Embiratermes neotenicus P1 segment gut microbial communities from Petit-Saut dam, French Guiana - Emb289 P1 | ecosystem: Host-associated > Arthropoda: Insects > Digestive system > Gut ... | reverse complement strand
TGGCATATGTAGTTCCACAATTCTTCCGAGGACATGGCATAAAGTTGTTATTCGGATCTTCTGCATTTATTCTGCATTCCATGCTATATCCTCTATACTCTATATCACTTTGCTTATATGATAATTTTTCACCATTTGCGATTCTAATTTGTTCTTTTACAATATCTACATCTGTTACCATTTCTGTAACCGGGTGTTCTACTTGTATTCTTGTGTTCATTTCCATGAAATAGAAATCTCTGTTTTTATCTACTAAAAATTCTATTGTTCCTGCATTTACATATTTAACATATTTAGCTGCTTTTACTGCTGCCTCACCCATTTTATTTCTTAATTCATCTGTTAAAACAGTAGACGGGCTTTCTTCTACTATTTTTTGGTGTCTTCTTTGTATAGAACAATCTCTTTCTCCAAGGTGTATGACATTTCCATGCGTATCTGCTATAATTTGAAACTCTACATGCCTTGGATTTTCTACAAACTTCTCTATGTATATACTATCATCATTAAACGATGTTCTAGCTTCTGTTTTTACAAGTTCATACGCTTTTATTAACTCTTCTTGTGAATATACACGTCTGATCCCTTTTCCGCCGCCTCCGGCTGATGCTTTAAGCATAACAGGATATTTGATTTTATTTGCTACATCTATTGCTTCTTCTACTGAATCAACACATCCGTCTGAACCAGGTACTGTTGGTACTCCTGCCGCCTTCATTGTATCTCTAGCTTGTGATTTGTTCCCCATCACATCAATTATGTCATAATTAGGCCCTATAAATATAATGTCTGTTTCTTCACATATTTTTGCAAACTTAGTGTTTTCAGATAAGAACCCGAAGCCTGGATGTATTGCATCAGAATTTGTTAAACACGCTGCTTCTATTATATTTTTTATATTAAGATAGCTTTTGGGTGAGGGCGCAGGTCCAATACAAACCGACTCATCTGCTAAAGCTACATGCAATGCATCTTTATCTATTTCTGAATATACCGCGACCGTTTTTATGCCCATTTCCTTACAAGCACGAATTATTCTTATAGCTATTTCACCACGATTAGCAATCAAGATTTTTTTTATCATTTTGCACTCCTTTATTTCATATTTATATTTAGATATTTATTTCATATTTAAACATTTGCTTTTTTTGCAATTACTCCCGCAACAGCTACTTTTACAATTTCATGTGGAATGAATATTAGAAACCCATTCATAAGTGCAGCCCACACTGTTATACCTGTCCCTGTTATTGCATTTAAAAGTACATATAAGTAAATTGTACCTAGACTTAATTGAACTACTACTCCTAGTAAACCAATGCTCATAAACTTTTTAAATGTAAGGTTCTCTTTTTCCACTTTTTCTAAGCTTCTTCCTAACATGTATGCCATTACGATAAATCCTATAATGTATCCAAACGTCGGACTAAGAACATAACCTAGACCTCCACCATTAGCGAAAATTGCTGCTCCGCCAAGTCCATATGTTAAGTATATTACTTGTGAAATACTGGCTAACCTACTTCTCATTACAAATGCTGATAATATTACAACAAATGTCTGGAGGGTGAATGGCACTGGAAGTGCTGGTATTCTCACGTGTGCTGCAACAATCATTAATGCTGCAAATGATAATATTACTATTGTTTGTTTAACTCTATTTCTTGTGTATTCATTTGAATCTATATTTTCTATTCTTGTATTATTCATATTCCTATCTCCTTTTTAACCTATAGCAAATGTCAATTCGCCTACTACTGCTGTTTGACCATCAACTGTTGCTGTGGCTTTTCCCACTCCAATAGGTCCCTTTCTTTTAATAATTTCTACTTCTAATTTTAATATGTCTCCTGGTATTACTTTTCTTTTAAACTTTAGATTATTAATTCCTGCAAAATATGCAATTTTGCCTTTGTATTCTTCCATAGAAAGTATCGCTACTGCTCCCGTTTGTGCTAATGCTTCTACCATTAACACTCCTGGCATAACTGGCTCTCCTGGAAAATGTCCTTGGAAAAACTCTTCATTCATTGTTACATTCTTATATGCTACTGCTCTTTCTCCCGGAACTAACTCTTCTACTTTATCTATTAATAGAAATGGATACCTGTGTGGAATTATTTCCATGATTTGTTTTATATCTAACATGTTCTTACTCCTTCTATTTAATTTTAAATAATGGCATTCCGTATTCTACCATTCCTTCATTTTGCACACAGATTTCTACAATTTCTCCATCAAATTCTGATTCAATTTGATTCATTAACTTCATAGCTTCTATTATGCACAATGTATCACCCTTTTTAACTTTGTCTCCTACTTTTACAAATTCCGGCTTATCTGGCGCTGAACTAGTGTAGAATGTACCAACCATTGGTGATTTAACTATTTGACAGTTTTCTAAGTTAGCTTCTGTCTTTGGAGTAGCTGGTAAAGGTGCTTCTTCTCTAACATTTTCTACAACACTAGGTATTGATACTACACTGTCATTTGTTACTTCTATTCCTGCGCAAGTATTCCCTCCATTATTTGTGTTTTTCTTCATGCTGATTTTTGTTCCATCTGGAAATTCAATCTCTAAAGAACTTAATTTTGAATCTTCCATATCTTTTATTGATTGTCTGAGCTCTTTGTATTCCATTTTTCTTTTCTCCTTTCACTACTTAATATATTTCTTAAACAATATGCTTCCATTGTGCCCGCCAAATCCTAATGAATTTGACATCGCATATTTAACTTCGGTGTTTATTCCTTTATTCGGCACATAATTCAAGTCACATTCCGGATCAGCTTCTTTGTATCCTATTGTTGGTGGCACAAAATCATTCTCTATTGCCTTTACACATGCAATTGCTTCAACCGCACCTGCAGCTCCAAGCAAATGTCCCGTCATAGATTTTGTAGAGCTTACCAACACATCTTCTGAAGCTTCCCCTAAAGCCAATTTAATTGCTTTTGTTTCTACTCTGTCATTTATAGGCGTTGAAGTTCCGTGTGCATTTATGTATGTTATTTCTTCTGGTTTTGCTCCTGCTTGTTCCATTGTCATTTTCATAGCTCTTGCTGCACCTATTCCATCTGGATTTGGAGCTGTTATATGATAACTATCTGATGTTGCACCATAACCTACCATTTCAGCATATATTTTTGCTCCTCTTTTTTGTGCATGTTCTAATTCTTCTAATATTAATATTCCTGCACCTTCTCCCATTACAAATCCGCTTCTTTCCTTATCAAATGGAATGCTCGCCCTTAATGGATCTGTTTTTACACCGAGTGCCTTTATATTTGAGAAACCTGCTATACCAACTGGTGTGATATTACTTTCTGTCCCTCCACAAACTACAACATCTTGCTCTCCATATTTGATGTATCTATATGCTTCACCAATTGAATGGGTCGAACTTGCACATGCTGTTACTATAGCCATTGATACTCCATTAGCTCCTAATTCAATCGATACATCTCCTGCAGCCATGTTTAATATCATTCTAGGAACTACCATGGCAGGAACTTTTGATGGACTTTTCTCCAAAATTGTTTGTGTCGCTTCTTCTACTGTCTCTAGCCCACCAATTCCAGAACCTATTATAACTCCCACCCTATCTCTATCAAGTTCTTCCATATTTATATTTGCATCTTTAATGGCTTCTCTTGATGAAAGTATTGCAAATTGCGTAAATCTATCATAGTTTCTAAGTTCTTTTCTATCAAAACACTCTTCCGGTTTATAGTCTTTAATTTCTGCCGCAATATGTACTGCATAATCTGTAGTATCAAATACAGTTATAGGTGCAATTCCACATTTGCCTTCTTTCAACCCTTTCCAATAATCTTCCATGTTATTACCTATAGGAGTCATTGCTCCCAATCCTGTTACTACTACTCGTTTCATTTTTTCTCCTCCCTACATTGCCATTCCGCCATCTATCTTAACTGTTTCTCCTGTAATATATGTATTTTCTTCTGACCCTAAGAAATATACTAACTTTGCTACTTCACTTGGTTCAGCTTGCCTTTTTAAAGGTATTTGATTATTAATGCTTTCCTTTACACTATCAGATAAAACTTCTGTCATATTTGTATTTATAAAACCTGGCGCTATACTATTTACTAATATGTTTCTAGCCGCAAATTCTCTAGCACATGATTTTGTAAGACCAATTATCCCCGCTTTTGATGCTGCATAATTTGCTTGACCTGCATTTCCTACAACACCTATTATTGAAGCTATGTTTACAATTCTTCCGCATCGACGTTTCGACATGTATGGAATAATATTTTTTGTTACGTTAAATGTTCCTTTAAGATTCACATCCACCACTGATTCAAAGTCTTTTTCACTCATTCTAAGTATCAATGTATCTTTTGTAATTCCCGCATTGTTAACCAATACATCAATCTTTCCAAATTTCTCAATTACTTCTTTTCCTATTTCTTCCCATCTTTTAAAGTCTGTTACATCCCCTTGTACAAATAATGTCTCTACGTTATACTCTTCTAACTCTTTCTTAATAAGTTCTAGGTCCTTATCTGCAGCCATGTAATTTATTACTATGTTATAACCTTTTCTTGCAAACTCAAACGCTATCGCTTTTCCTATTCCTCTTGATCCTCCTGTAATTAATACAACTTTATTCATAACTTTTCTCTCCCCTTCTTAATTGTTTATATCTAATACTAGCCATTACTTTCATATGACACTAACTGTTCTAAACTCTCTAAATCATTTACATTCGCTGTCTTTACTTCTTTGCTTGCTCTTTTGATAAATCCTGTAAGGGTCTTTCCTGGTCCTATCTCTATAAATGTATCTACTCCATCATTCAGCATATATTTTATTGTTTCATCAAACCTAACCGGACTTAGCATATGCCTTGCAAGAATATCTCTTATATCATCTTCTTCACCGTATGTGCGTCCATCTATGTTTCTGACTACTTCTATTTTTGTTTTTCCGATATTTACTTTTTCTAATTCTTTTTGGAATTCTTGTTTTGCTTTCTCTAATTTTATTGTATGAAATGGTCCGCTTGTATTAAGTAGAATGGCTTTTTTTGCTCCTCTTTCGTTCGCCATATCAATAACTGTTTCTATAGCTTTTTCTTCTCCTGATACCACTACTTGACCAGGACAATTATAGTTTGCAGGTTTGCAAAAACCTATTATCTCATTCGCTTCCATACAAATTTCTTCTACAGTTTCATTCTCTAGCCCTATTATTGCAGCCATTTTCCAGTTGCCTTCCGGAATATTGTTTTGCATAATCTGTCCTCTTTTTCTGATTAAACTTATTCCATCTTCTATACTTATAACTCCTGCATATATTAATGCTGTGTACTCTCCTAAACTTAGTCCTGCCACTATATCTGCTTCTATATTATTTTTCCTTAATACTTCTAACATCGCCAAACTTGTTATTAAGATAGCAATTTGTGTGTTTTCTGTTTTGTTTAATTCTTCTTCGTTTCCATCAAAACATAGCTTTGCTACATCTATATCTAATATCTTACTCGCCTTATTGTATACTTCTTTTGCTTCTTCGTATTTTTCATATATCTCTTTTCCCATGCCTACTACTTGAGTACCTTGACCTGGAAATAAGAAAGCTGTTCGATTCAATCTTTTCACCCCTCCTATTACGGCTAGACCCGCATTATATCAGCCTTAGTAATAAGCTTTGTAAATCTCCAACAAAATTCTACGCTTATACTTCAGTATGTACACTATATTAAAAAACCACTCAGTTGTCATTGTTCTGAGTGGTCAGTATGTAAATCCTCGCAAACGCACTAGTCAAGCTTAATATACTTGAGCACATGGTATTCCATTTCTAATTTTAAAATCTGTTTATCTTCGTTTTCATCTCTTAGTTTATACATTAGACTACTACATAATAGTCCAAATATCTGGTCAGCAAGCATTTTAGAGTTTTCAATTTGTTTACCTTCTTGCTCTCCTGCCTGCACTATGATTTTTTCAATTGTATTAATATATTTTCGCGCTTCTTCTCTGCAAATAATATTTCTAGGTTCATCTCCCCACATTTCACTTGCAATCATTCTAATAAAATTTTCATACTTAATTACAATTTTTACTTGCACTAATATAATTGCCTTTACTTTTTCAGATAGTGTTTTTGCCTTTGAAGCTTTTGCTATTGTGCTATTACTAAACAACCTTACACTTTCTTTTACTAAAAAGCTAAATAGCTTTTCTTTCGTTTCAAAGTGGTAATAGAAAGTACCTTTAGCTACCCCTACTGATGCTGTTATTTCTTCTATACTAGTAGCATCATATCCTTTTTTTGCAAACAGCTCCATCGTTTTTTCAAATATTCTTCTCTTCGTTTGATTCATTTTCTCTCCTTTAAAATCTATGTAGCAAAAAGGCGGATTAGCTCATACACTCTACAAGTATCCTCACAAAATCCGCTCTATATGTTTTCGAAGTCAATAAATGTTTCTATTGATTACTTTTTATGTACTCTACAACATCGCCTACTGATTTTATTCTTTCAGCTTCTGCATCTGGTATTTCTGAGTCAAATTCTTCTTCTAATGCCATAACTAATTCAACAATATCTAATGAATCTGCTCCTAAATCATCTATAAACATTGCATCTTTCGTAATTTTTTCTTCTTCCGTTCCTAATTGTTCCATTACTATCTCTTTAACCTTTTCAAATATTTCTTCTGAACTCATCTGTTAAATACACCTCCTATTCCAAATATCTTTCAAATTAATATTATTTTATTGCTTTTCTATTTGCCTTAATTTCATTAATTATTTTACATTATAGTTTATAGACTTACAATTGGTCTAAATGGTCAGTTTAGAATTGCACCTATAATTTGCTATTTAAAATTTCTTCAAATCTATTCAAAAACTCTGCAATTATTTCTTCTCGAATAAAAGTTTTGTTAGTTTCTTTTTTTAAAGATGTTGCAATATCCATTAACTCTTTCGGAAACTCTTCTTGATTTATATTAATGCCTATTCCTATAAATAAGTTTTTAACAACTTCTTTTTCTAAAATTGTTTCCGTTAGTATTCCACCCAACTTTTTATTATTAATTATAAGGTCATTTGGCTCTTTCACTTTTACTGCTATTCCGTGTAGTTCTTGAAAAACATCCACTAAGCATTCTGCAATATCTATTGTCATACCTTCTAACTTTGCTATATTGCATTCTGGGTATATTATTAATGTCATTAATATATTAGAATTTTCTTCTGCTATCCATTGTCTGCCATGAGTTCCTATACCTTTAGTTTGCTTTTCTGTCACTACAATAGTCCCAGTTTGTATTTTTTGTGCAGCTAATTCTTTTGCTTTTGCTTGTGTAGATTCTATCATTTCAAAATATGCAATATTTCGTCCTAAATGCTTTGTTTTCAAATTTCTTTTAATCTTTTCTATCTCCATCTCTATCCTCATCTAACTCTTATGCTAAACATTTTTCTGTTTCATTTACGAGTTGTTCCATCAAGCTTTTAACTGGTATTATTTCTTTTATTCTATAACTGTTACTTCCACAGAATAATAACGCTTCATCTACGTTTCCTTTTACCGCATTTACTAATGCATTTGTTATACAATATGGTGTGCTTTTTACATCACATGTTTGGATACATCTAATACATTTGTCAATTTTCGGTCTTTCTTTGCTTACGTTTTCTATAAACTTATTTTTTATTGCTCTTCCTGGCATTCCTACCGGGCTTTTAATTATCTCTATATCTTCTTCTTTGGCATCTACATATGTGTTCTTGTATTCTTCTGATGCGTCACATTCATGTGTTGCCACAAATCTTGTTGCCATTTGCACTCCGACTCGCTCCTAGTCTCAACAATCGAGCAATGTCACTTCCGTCATAAACACCTCCTGCAGCTATCACTGGTATTTTTTTATTCGTTTCTTCTTCTACTTTTTTCATCTCTTCTATTACTTCTTTTGTTATAGTCTCTAAGTTTTTCTTTTTGTCTTCTTCAGTCAACTCTTCTATGGAAAAACCTAAATGTCCTCCTGCTTCTGGTCCTTCAACAATTACTAAATCCGGAACATAATCATACTTCTTTCTCCACATTTTTGTAATTAGATTTGCCCCTCTAGCAGATGATATTATTGGTGCAATTTTTGTTTTTGTTCCCTTCACAAGTCCAGGCAATTCTTTTGGAAGTCCTGCGCCAGAAACAATCAGATCAACACCTTTTCCTACAAGATGCTTAACCATTTCTGAGTAATTAGTCATAGCAACCATTACATTCACACCAATTATTCCATCTGGGCCTGCTATTTCTCTTGCCTTATCTATTTCCAAACTCATAGCTCTAAAGTTAGCTTCTTCTGAATTCTTCCAAAAGTCTGCTTCTCTATATCCAATATCTGCTGAAGATAGTATTCCTATCCCTCCATTTTTAGCTACATTTCCAGCTAAGCTAAATCCTGATACTCCAACACCCATTCCTCCTTGAATTATTGGATACTTTGATACTTTATCACCAATCATTATCCCTTTTAAAGCCATAAAACTTCACATCTCCTTTTCTATTTATCTTCATCTGGTTTCGAATACCACATTAGCACGTATTGAATAATATGTCAATAACTTTATTATATTCTTTTTCAGCAAATACTAACACATCATTTTCCTAGAAATATATCTATATCGCATTAAAATAGGTGCTAATTTGTAGAATATTATTTTAATAAGTTAATTAAAATACAAAAACAAGACATTGTTTCTAATGTCTTGTTTTAACTTCTATATTCTATCTTTTCTCTTTTAGCTTCTTGTAAATATTTCTGTCTTGCCGAAAGCACTTCTACTATCTATTTATCCAATGTAGAATTATGCTAATGATGGTGTCTATTGCAAATAGCCCTATTAAAATAATGGAAAGATATCTTATTTGTATGTTTTTCAGTCTTAATAGTATATTCCTTATTACAGGTTCTGCTAAATATAAATAGAACAGTCCCGCTACACCGAAAAGCAAACTTGTTCTTAGCATAATTCTTCCATGCAAGTGGAATACTTCATATCCATAATACCACCATGTTCTGTCAAATACTAATTCTAAAAACCAACTAACAAAATATTCTAACACAGTAGTTAGTACTACAACAGATATAAATACTAGTAGTGGTGTTATGTTTATACTGCCTACTTTCGTCTTGTTTTTCATTAACTGTACTATTATCTTATCTTTCAGCAATCTTCTTAGCGCAAAATATATTAGTAGTGATCCAAAAGCATATATAGGTACAAATGGTCCAAATAGGAATCCTCTGTTTACAAATATACCTAATCTTAAAAACGATTCAGTTACTTCTATTATCCATCCTGCAATTGCAAGTATGAAAAAGCAAATTAGGTAATAGCAAAATATAGTTAACTTATCTAATTTCCTTTCTTCTTTTTGTTCAGGTGGTTTTTCTTCTTCTGATTTTATTTTTGATTTTGCCATTTTACTTCTCCTTAAAATATGGTTATTGTTTTATTTCAAATTAGTTAAAGATTTCTTCTTTGCCCTCTACTTTTGATTTATCTTTATCTTCTTCATTTGTTTTTTCTTGTTTCTCTTCTGTTTCTTCATTTTCTATATGCGTCCCTGTCTTTTGTTTCATTTCATATTTTAAGTTTTCTTCAGCAATAGTCATAAATAGTTTTAGTCTGTTTATCTGATTAGAATTACTTGCACCTGGATCATAATCAATAGGTGCTATATTTGCATTTGGGAAAAGACTACGTATAGTTTTAATAACGCCTTTTCCTACAATATGGTTTGGTAAACATGCAAATGGTTGTACACATACTATATTAGGAATTCCATTCTCTATATAGTCAATCATCTCTGCAGTTAGGAACCAACCTTCTCCTGTTTGATTTCCAGAAGACAATACTTGACTTACTATCTCTTCTAAGTGCCATATATCACAAGGTGGTAAGTAGTTTTTATTAGATTTCTTTAATGCCTTATTTACATCTTTTTCTATAGAATTTATTAGTCTAAGTAGTAATTTTGCAACAAATGCAGATAATGGCTTTATCTTTAATTGATTATTTGTAATTATCTTATTTGCTACCTTGAACTTTACAAATCCCATAAAGTCAGGCATAACTACTTCTGCACCTTCATTATGTAAGAATTCAGCTACATCATTATTTCCAAAAGGATGATACTTAATTAGTATTTCCCCCACAACTCCTACTTTTGGTTTAGAAATAGATTCATCTAACTCTATCTTTTCAAAGTCTTCTACAATCTCGTGTAAGCTCTTCTTGAAGTCCTTGCCTGAACCTGCAGTAATTATCTCTTTACACTTAATCATCCATTTATCATATATTTCTTTAGTCTCTCCTATATTCTTTTCATATGATCTATTTTTGTTATATAGCTTCTGCAGTAAATCTCCATAAACTGTAGTCCTTATTATCATCTTAAGCATATTTAATGTGATTTTAAATCCGGGTGATTTCTCTAGTCCTACAAGGTTGAAGGAAATTATAGGTACATTAGGGAACCCTGCATCTTTTAATGCTTTACGAATAAATCCGATATAGTTAGTTGCTCTACATCCTCCACCAGTTTGAGACATAACTACAGCTGTTTTATTAATATCATATTCACCAGATTCTAATGCTTCAATTAATTGACCAATAGTTAATATCGAAGGATAACACGCATCATTATTAATATACTTAAGCCCTGTATTAACTGTCTCAGGAGTACACTTATTTAATAGTTTAGCATTGTATCCACAAGCATTTATAGCTGATTCTAATAGTTCAAAATGAGTTGGAATCATTAAAGGCATAAGTATTGTATACTTTTCCTTTCTCATCTCTTTAGTAAATAACACTCTATCTCTATTATGTTCTCCACTGCACGGAGCACAACCTCTTTCAGCCAATCTTTTATTCATACTAGCAAGAAGGGATCTTAATCTTATCTTAATTGCTCCTAGATTGTTTATTTCATCTATTTTTATTAATGTATATAGTTTGTTATAACTAGCTAAAATTTCTTCTACCTGGTCAGTTGTAACAGCATCAACACCACATCCAAAAGAATTAAGTTGGATGAGTTCTAGATTATCATTCATTCCAACATATTCTGCAGCAGAATACATTCTAGAATGATATGTCCACTGATCAACAACTCTTAAAGGTCTTTTTACTTTCTTTATTCCAGATACGCTATCTTCTGTTAAAACAGCTAATCCTAAAGAAGTTATTAAGGTATCAATACCATGATTGATCTCTGGATCTATATGATAAGGCCTACCTGCTAACACAATCCCCTTAACATTGTTTTCTTCTATGTATCTAATAGTCTCTTTTCCTTTATTTGAAATATCATTCTTAAAAGCTTGTTGTTCCTTTTCTGCATTATTGGCAGCCTCTAAAAGCTCTTTCTTACTGAAGTGGTATTTTTCAAACTCTGGCAATTCTAATATTCTTTTTACAAGTCCTTTATTATTAAAATGTAAAAATGGGTTTAAGAAAGTAATATCATTTAACTCTTCTATATTATTCTTTATCGCCTCTGGATAAGAAATTACTATAGGACAATTATATGTATTATTACTATTCTCATCTTCCTTGTTTGTATATGTAATACATGGATAGAATATAGTTTTTACACCTTTTTCTATCAAATCCATAATATGACCATGCGACAATTTAGCAGGGTAACATACAGACTCAGAAGGCATTGATTCCATTCCTTTTTCATATATCTTCCTATTACTTGTACCTGAAAGCTCAACTCTAAACCCTAACGATGTAAAGAAAGTAAACCAAAAAGGATAATCTTCATACATGTTTAGTACTCTAGGTATACCAATAGTTCCTCTAGCTGCATATCTCTCTTCTAAAGGTTCATAATTAAATACTTTATTATATCTGTATTTATATAAGTTAGGTAGCTGATTTTTCTTCTCAGTATTTCCACTTCCTCTTTCACATCTGTTTCCTGATATAATTCTTTTGTTTCCATTAAAAGTATTAATTGTTAACTGACATTTGTTTTCACAAGCTTTACATCTTGTAAATGCAGTATCTGCTTTGAGTAGCTTTAACTCTTCTTCATTAGATAATGTAGAAGTATAGTCATAATCATTTAACTCCTTAAATCTTTCTGCGCTCAGTAAAGCTATTCCATAAGCTCCCATCAGTCCAGCAATTTCTGGCCTTATAACCTTTTTACCTACAACAAGTTCAAAACTACGAAGAACTGCATCATTATAGAAAGTACCACCTTGAACTACAATATGGTCTCCTAGTATCTCTGTGTCTCTAATCTTCATAACTTTTTGAAGTGCATTCTTAACAACAGAAATAGATAATCCTGCTGATATATCTCCTATTGTAGCACCTTCTTTTTGAGCTTGTTTAATTTTAGAATTTATAAATACTGTACATCTTGTTCCTAAATCTACTGGTCTTTTACTATCCAAAGCATAATCAACAAAATCTGATATTGGAATATCTAAACTGTCTGCAAGCATTTGAATAAATGACCCACATCCTGAAGAACATGCTTCATTTAGCATTATATTATCCACATTATTATCTTTAATCTTAATATACTTCATATCTTGCCCACCAATATCAATAATTGATGAAACATTTGGTTCAAACTTCTTCGCTGCTTCATAATGAGCAATTGTTTCGATTTCACTTGTGTCTATGTTTAAAGCTGTTTGAATTAGCTTCTCTCCATATCCAGTTATCCCACTGTATCTAACAGTAGCTGTTTTTGGAATAACGGAATATGCTTTTTTAAGCATATTAATTACACTCTTTAAAGGATCTCCTTTGTTAATATCATAAAGTGAGTATAGTAAGTTTCCTTCTTCATCTATTACTACTACTTTACTCGTAGTAGAACCAGCATCTATACCTATAAAGCAATTCCCTTCATACTTAGATATATCTACTTTTTTTAAAGTCCCTTTTGCATGTCTTTCTTTAAAAGCTTCTAACTCTTCCTTCGAAGCAAAAAGAGGCTCTAATGCTTGACTACTATTATCTTCAGAATTTATGTATTTCTCTATTCTTTCAGTTAATGATTCTACCGATATATGATCATTATTTACGGAATCTATAGCCGCTCCTTTTGCTACTAACAAATGTGAATCTTCTAAAACAATTGCTGTTTCATCTGTTAAAGCTAAAGACTCTATAAATCTAGCTCTAAGTTCAGACAAATAGTTTAAAGGCCCTCCCAAGAATGCAATATTACCTTTAATTGCTCTACCACAAGCTAATCCACTAATAGTTTGGTTTACTACAGCTTGCAGAATAGAGATTGCAACATCTTCTTTTTTTGCACCTTCATTTAGTAATGGTTGTACATCAGTTTTAGCAAAAACACCACAACGTGAAGCAATAGGATAAATAGTTGTGTAGTTTTTAGCAAGCTCATTTAGCCCTGCTGCATCTGTATTTAAAAGAGATGCCATTTGATCAATAAAAGCGCCTGTACCACCAGCACAGGTTCCATTCATTCTCTGTTCTATAAATTTATCAAAATATATTATTTTAGCATCTTCGCCACCAAGTTCAATCGCTACATCTGTTTTTGGTATGTATTTTTGAACTGCATTTCTACAGCTAATCACTTCTTGAATAAAAGGTATGCTTAGATACCTGGCAGCAGAAATTGCCCCAGATCCAGTAATTGAAATAGTAAATTGATAGCTAGAATAATTCTCAGCTAAATCTTTGAGCATATTACATAATGTATTCTTTGTATCAGAATTATGCCTAATGTAGTTTGAATATATAGTATTTAATTCACTATCCATTATAACTATCTTAATTGTAGTCGAACCGGACATCCAGTCCTACATGTAGTAAATTTTTCATAAGTTACCCTTCCATAATCTTCTTTTTTTGAGCAGTGTATTAAGTATTAGTTTACAATCGCTCCGCCTTCTTTTAATGCTTTTTGAGGTAATAACATCTTTAAGCTTCTATCTATCTTTATTTCATATTCTAATTCTTGATTTGTATATTGTTCTCCATCTATGCACCAAGGTTTTCTTAAATAGCTTCTAAAAGTTATCTTCAAGTTATCTGTTCTAAAAAACTCAAATCCATCTGCATTCCTAATATTTGATGAAGCCATTGCAAATAATGCTTTAACTATTTCACTCTTCTTCCTTAGCCTACAAAGTAAAACTTCAAATTTTCTGTCATTTATTTTAACATCATCATATATATTCTTAATTCCAGCAATCCTATTAGCATTTGATATTAATGCAAATGAACAGTTTGACTGGTACTTCTTTCCTTCAAATTCATAAACAATCTCATACAAATGTGTTTTTCCTGTAAAAAAGTCTTTTATTCCATTTGTTACATATGCAATATATCCCCATCTCTTCTTAACATCTCTAGTAGTCTCATATGGTATATTCATAAACTTCCCAAATCCAGCAACATACACAAACGGTTCGCCATTTATATCACATATATCAATATCACGAACTTCACCTTGTAGTATTAACTCTAGGTTCTGAGGCATATTCTTGCCAAGACAGAATATCGCTCCTAAATCATTAGTAGTCCCTTGTGGTATGTGTGATAGAACAAGAGGCTTTTCTCTTTTTAAATTACCGGCTACTGCTTCATTAAAAGTTCCATCACCGCCAATAGTAATTACTAAACAGCTATCCTCCAAATCTTGTATAAGTTCAGTGGCATGCCCTTTATATTTTGTCTTTAGATATTTGCAATTATAGTTATTTTTTCTTAATATTTTCTTGCATTTCCTTAAGTCAAGTATTCGTCTTCTTCTACTTACACTTCCACTAACCGGATTATGTATTAAAACTATGTCTTTCAGCTAAGCCACCTCCCATTCATATATCAGTCTGTTTTTAATATTCTTTATACTAGCTTCTCATATCTTCATCTTCTATTATTCTATACAGTTACTTCGTCTTCACTTTCAACGCTCTTTTCATCTCCAATTGGTTTTTCTAAAAGTTCTGGCCTTTTTAAATATCTTCTAAAGAGTTTTATCGAACTTGCAAAATATTGTCCATCACAAACTCTCTCATCACATACGAAAGAAAATGATATAGCTTTTGCTTCTTTAATTGTATCTTCTTCATAAATATATGTTTTCTTTTTCTTACCCATAGCTATAAATATGCTAGTTGTACCAAAATCATATACATGGTGATATATAGAATCAATTCCAAGAGAACCAACATTTGTTAAGAATACTGATGTATGAAAAGGACTAGCATCTATTACAAACTTAGGTAGTATCCCGTATCTATCCAGAAATCTTATAAGTCCTATTAAAAATTTAATCATGAAGTTAGGCATTATAGTTAGTACTTTTGCTAAAGCATCTGTATCATTAGAGTTATCGTCATCCTTATTCAGGGAAACAGCTTCTGCTAGTTTATCTCTAATTTCAAAAAGGTTTTCAGTTCCTTCATATCTCAGCTTAATGGAAGTCTCTCCGAAAAGTATCAGTCTCTCCTTTTTTCACATTAAGGGATACATGTATTCCATCTCTATCGTATGTTCTTCCATTCATTATAAATCTATTCAAAACAGGTCTTTCATGAGCCAGTCTAACTATAGCTGCATATACAATATGCATATATGAAAGCTTTATTCCTTCTTCTGCTTTTTCATTAATGTATTTGTCCATATTCGCAATCGGAATATCTTCTGTATAAAATACTTGTGCGTCACTTCTTCTTTTCATTATATGTGGCAACACCTTAAAAAAAGGTGGTAAATTTTTTGTCTTTTTCCCGTCTGATCTAAATCCGAACATATATATTCCCCTCGCTCCGCTTCTTCTTTTAGTATCTGAAATGTTACAATTTTCATTTAAATATATTCTATCTGCATATTTGCATACATCTCTTTTTTTACAATGCTCCTCTTAGTATACAATAATCTGCCTTTTTTCGCAAATATTTTACGCTAATTTCCATGATTTGACGTGATTTTTAGCATTTTTAAGCTTCTTAACAAAACATGACCGCACAAGTTGAATGTGCAGTCATGTTTTGTGTGCTAAGCACGCCAGAAGAATCACTCGGGCTTTCCATGCCTTAGATGGTAACCAAATATTGCATCCAAAAACGTAGTTTGACTATTTAGGCGTTTACAGTGAGTGCCGGCTTGCTTTTCATTTTGCCGTACCCAAGTGCATAAATCAGCAAAGTCTTTAGCGCATAGTGCAACACTTTTTTCACTTCCTTGACGGATATCTCATCGGCATTTACAAGCTTTGCAAACTCGTCAGCGTTTTTGACGGCACTATCCCTTATGGATATATACCCAGCAAACTCGTCTTTGCTTCCGATGTCTTCGGCTTCATCGTCTTTCAACAATTGAACCACATCATCAATCGCCTTACAACACCATCCATAGAAGTCCATCTCGTGCTTTACCCGCCCGAGAAGAGTAGTGCTTTTAACTAAGTTTGTCATTCTAAATTCCTCCTTCTGGAATTACGCCGCTAAACTTCAGCGACTAAAATATATTGGATTTCGAGCCTCACGAGACTCTTACTCTTTTATTATACCATATTTTGCCTAATAATTCAATTTTTGCAAGTCGCTCATTTGCCAAACCGTCAATGAAATAACCACTCCAGCTATACTGGAGTGGTTTAATATATTTCTCTTTATTTTTCGTTTCACTATTAATCTACTTAAACACCTTGCTCGCTTGGAGCTTCCACAGAATCTTCAATATATCTTCTTGGGAAAGCTAAAGCAAAAATTGCAGCCATCAGTGAACTTAAAAGGTATAACACAAACATCAGCAATGGTGGTCTCAGCGCTGCTATTATCAGAAGCGCATGACTAAGCCATAAACACCATACTATTATTGCAATCATCATAAACACACTTAGTACTGTACGTGTTTTAGCATCTCTAAAATGCATTACGCAGAATAATCCAGTATGTAAAACTCCCATGATTAACCAAAATAGTCCGCACAGTTCCTCCCACAAATAGTGGCGGAATAAAAAATGTAACTATAGCTATAATTTGTAATATTAAAGTAACTAAACGCATTTTCTTATTCTTAATCTTCATAGTTCACCCCTCCATTCACATCATTGTCACGAGAACTACTTCCCATTAATAATATTTCTTCCAAGAATATAGAGAACCCTCTCATGTTATCTTCCATTTTTCCAGGCCATGTTTCATTTATATGTTCAAAATTATCTCTTGGCGTATGTAACACTCTAGTTTTTTCCAGTAATCTCGCACCTAGATTTATTCCTGCTTCATAATCCCAATCATCTAGTCTTTCTAATCCTGATAAAGTTATTACTGTATGTCCCCAAGGTAAAAATGCTAAATGATCACTAGTAACATAGAAAATTCCTCTATGCCACGGCTCAAGCTCTAAATCAAATTCATTATTTAAACGTCTAGCAATATTTTCAAACTCATCTACAAGGCTATTAGTTCCTAATTCCCAATTAGCATCAAACGCTAATAATCTGTCAAACATATCTTGTTCACGTTCCCCCGCTTCATATCCTGCTGAATAGAAAAGAACTGGCCCTTCGATAAGTATATCAGCATTTACCATAAACTTAATGTTATGATGTTCTACTGCAGTTAAAGAATTAGCAAAATATTGAGCGCCAAACACACCTGCTTCTTCTGCTCCGAAGAACACATATACTATAGTATAGTAATTATCTTGTTCTAGCATGCGTTGAGCGCTTTCTAATAGTAGTGCCATCCCCGAAGCATTATCACTAGCACCAGCTGCAAACCAAGTGTCATAGTGAGCTCCTACTATTATCATCTCATCACTCTCTCCAGGTACAGTAAGAACTACATTCTGGCTCATTCTTGATTCTCTCATTCCAAGATTCCAAAACGGTGAATGACTATATCTAAATAGGAAATTCATTGTTCCAATTAAGATATCCATTACTTCTCCACCTGTAAAATACTGATTTACATCTTCCCATGCAAACTCTTGTACTTCTATCTCATCCCATGTATACCCCATAGCCAATAGTTCTTCTACAAGCCATACAGCAGTATGCATTTCTTGATACGAGAATGGAATACGGTTATAGAAATTATCATTGATGTATTCTATATACCTAACAGACAATTCTCCATGTTCTGTATTTCTAGTAACTCCTAACGGCTCTCTTACCTCTGTAAAATTTGCTTGTCCAAAAACATCAGAATATTGCCCTGGTTCATGTCTCCTAACATTACCTACCACTCCTACAGTTATGGCAAGTAACAAGACCGCTGTCATCATTATAATTGCACCTTTACATTTACATTTCATAGTTTTCCTCCTAAATTTCATCTTTCGATTCTTTCTTATGTCTCTTAAAAATATATTAAGTTCCTGCAAATTGCAAGAACTTTTCATTAAATCTCTATAATATTCTTAATTATATCCTTATATAATATGCTACACTATCTTCGAAGACTTCTGCTTTATTGCCATGAATTTTATTACATCTGACAATTCCTCTTCTGATTCAATTTGATAAATTAGCCATCCACCTTCTTTTCCGCACGGGTATCTCTCATCCCATAATTTTTTTGACTTAGGAAGCAAAGCATCATATTCTGCTTTTACTTTCGCTACTTTATCAGTACCTATTTGAAAGAATGCTACAATAGCGCCTTTCTCAAAAAACAAATCACATAAATGTTTTGTTTTATGACTATACTTATAGCTCCACCCATAATCTTTCCCATAAGGAAATCTTAATTCTTTACCAAGTTCATATCTATCACTTAAAGCTTTCTCAAATTTTTCTAAAAAACTGTTTCCTTCTTTACCAATGTATTTGATTATTTCTTCCATCGTAGGTTGGGTCTTCTTATCTAACATTCTCTCAGGCATATTAATTCCTCCTTAAATTATTTAATCTACACTTAGCTTGCTTAATTTACTTAAGTATATATATTACCCATTCATCTCTTTATATATAAAACAATCCTTAAGATGATCATTAACCAACCCTGCAGCTTGCATAAATGCATATACAGTTGTTGAACCTACGAACTTGAATCCCATCTTCTTGAGGTCCTTACTTAGCTTATCTGAAATTTCTGTAGTTGCCGGTACATCTTCAAGTTTCTTAGGATGATTTATAATAGGGGTATGATTTACATATCCCCAAATCATTTTACTAAAAGACCCTTGTGAATTCATGATGTCTAAAAAGACTTTGGAATTATTAATAATTGAATTAATCTTCAAACGATTCTTTATTATTCCGTCATTTTTCATAAGCTCTTCTACTTTTGCTTCATCATAAAGAACTATTCTTTTCGGATCAAATCCATCAAAAGCTTCTCTGTATGCTTCTCTTTTTTTAAGTACTGTTATCCACGATAGTCCTGCTTGCATAGTTTCTAAAATTAACATTTCAAACAACTCATAATCATCATATATAGGTCGTCCCCATTCATTATCATGGTAATCTATATATATCGGAATATCTCCTGGCCAAGGACATCTAGTTTTTTTATCCATCTCTTTATCCATATATTATATCTTCTCCTCTTACCCATCTTATATGTTTTTCTATATATACTCAGCTTGTACCTTTTTAGGTAAAGATTTTAGCACAAGATCATACGACATATCTATCATTTCTTTTAGTACGTCTCCTGGCACCAATCCTTCCTCTACATATATTGAATTCCAGTGTGTTTTATTTAAATAGTATCCTGGTACTACATTCTTATATTGTTTCCTATATACTTCTGCTAGCATCGGTTCGCACTTTAATGATACAAACTTTTTACCATTATTATCTGCTCCAATTAAAACAAACATTTTCTCATGTATTCTTCCTCTTATTGCCTCCCATTCTTCTTGATAATCAATTTCTGCACCTTTTTTAGTTGAACAATATTCTTCAACCTGCTTTTGATTCATATTCATACTCCTTTATATCTTTAATTTTTATATCTATAGTCTTCTATAAATTTAATATATCAATATAGTTTACCCATATTTTCTATTTCTTCAATTATCTTATTCTTCACATTTTCTGGACTAACAACTGTGACTCTATTCCCAAATGATAATATAACACTATATACCCATGTGTTTAGTGGATATCCTAGTGTAACATAAACCTCTTCATCCTTTTCTTCTACATTTGTAACATAATGAAACTCTTGTATATATTTCGCAAACTCTTTATCTGTTTTAAGCACAATATCTATTCCTTCTACATCCGAAAAAAAGCCACAAAACTCACTTGATTCTATTTCTCTTTCAGCAAAAACTTCATCTGTTAATTCTACCTTTTTCATCCTAACTAATTTAAAACACCTTAAACTTTGTTTCTCTCTACAAAAAGCATATAAATACCAATCCGAAATTTTGTACAGTAAAAGAATAGGCTCAATAACTCTATTTGAAGTCCCCTTATGTATCGTATGATAACTTAAGTTTATACATCTTTTCTCTTCTATTGCCTTGTTTATTTTCTTGTAATTGTCAGCAACTTCTTTATCTAATTCAAACGGAGATATGTCTATCATTACATTGTTTGAATGCTTTATTATCTTCTCTCTTTTAGAGTTTTCTAATATAGACAGCAACTTATCATAAACAGTTTGAGCCTCTTTATCATTACTTTTAACTACTGCTTGTACACCTCGAAGTAATATTCCAAACTCTGTCTCTGTTAATATATTCTTATCTATCTTAAAACCATCCAGAATAGAAAATCCACCATTCTTTCCTTTTTCTGATACTATTGGTATGCCCGACATATCTAATAGCTCTATATCCCTATAAATGGTTCTAGTAGATACCTCGTACTTGTCTGCCAAATACGATGCATCTACTATATTCTTGTTAATTAGATCTATCATTATCGAGACCACTCTTGATAATCTTTCCATACTAATTACCTCTCCAACTTGTAATTTGAAATGTCTATGTTGCTGGAATTAATCTTTTTTCCATCTTTTTAATGTAGGTAAGCCTTCTCTTGCTTGCTTTAACATTTCTTCTACTGTAAGCCCTGCTTCTTCAGCGTAATTTGCAGAAGCTGCTATCATCTCTTCTAAAGTTAAATCTTCTAAGAACTCTCCATTTCCATAGCAATATACACAATACTCTTCGTTTTTACTACCATCTTTGTTAGTCCCTTTTTCTTCGTCTTTAGTCAGTGGCATACCACAACTTTGACAAAACACTTCTTTGTTTTCCATATTTAATTCCTCCTTTGAATTATTCATAATGTAATTATATTATATCACTTTGACACTTGTATGTCATATTATATGAAAAATGTAATTACATATAATCTTTTATTTATCTATGCACACAAAAAGGAACCTTCTTTAACGAAAGCTCCCTATTATTTAAAACTTATATTACTAACATTATGGAATCCTTGTAATTCTTGCAAATCCATTCCCTGGATTACCAGTCATTGTAGATTCCCCATCATGTGTCGGCATTAATTGATTCCCAGGTATCATTTGTCCTGCAGTTACTCTTGTGCTTGTATGAGCAGAACCACCGCCGCCAGAACCCCACATTCCGCCGCCGCCACCGAACCAACCGCCGGCCTCCGCCACCACTTGTTGATGTCGGTCCACCAGCATTACCACCTGCGCCTGCAGTTCCAGGTGAAGCAGTTCCCCACGAACTACCCCAGAATCCAGCATTTCCGCCACTGCTTTGAGTACCAGCTCCTGCACTAAGTGATCCACTATGACCAACAACTCCCGGAAGTCCATTTGTACCACCACCTGCGCCACCATTTCTTGCATCATTCGGATCTCCTGAAGCTCCACCGCCGCCACCTGCGACAATCAGAACATTATTTCGAACATTTATATTGTTTAAGAATCCTGATTCAATCGACATATGTGTAGCTCCGCCACCACCAGCTCCTGGTCTTGACGCAGTGTTTGCAGTTCCAATACCACCACCATTATATCCAGCAGCAGCATTACTTGGCATTCCACCAACAACAACAAACACCTCAGTTTGAGTAGTTATTGTAAAAGTCCCTGCAGCATATCCTCCACGTCCTCCAAGACCTCCACCTGGAACACTCTGACCTTGAGCTCCCCAAGTTTCTAATCTGTATGTCCCAGCAGGTAATGTTACTGATTGTATACCTCCTGTAAATCCAAATATCTCTTCAGTAAACGAATTATCTTCTCCGTAATCTAAATTCTGTTTCTACAACATTTTCCCAGTTTGGGGTTTGGTTGTTTCTATATTGCATTGCTTGTGTAAGTATTTCTAAATGCATTCCCATTCCTTGAAACTCATTCATAGCTTCTGGAGTAATCGATCCCACTCTTAAATTTGGTCTGAAATATAGTAAGAATCCAACTTCTACTGGACCATTTACCACATTTGCTCCTAGTTCTGTTTCTGCTCCAAATCCTGTTCCATTTATTATTTGTAGAGGCATCCCTGGCACTCCACCTTCAAATCTAAAGCCATGTATATCTTCATTGTCTACCTGAAATATTCTTGAAACATCAAGTGATAAGACTTCATTATTCCTTATCGCAGCTCTACTTGTTCCTAATGGATATATTTCAAACATTCCTTCAGTAGTAGGCACTACACCTCTATGATTTTCTGCAAGAGTAAGGTTTATAACATTTCTAAGCCATGCACTTTTATTCCCTTGATTCTCTATGCTAAATCTTACTTCAATTATATCTCCTGGATTTAAGTTAGCAATATATGTTCCAGGTGTATCAGATGTCTCGCGCACTCCATCTGGCCCCATATATGTCCAATGTCTTACTACTGATACTTGACCCACTTTCTCAATATCTAATGTTCCTACATTTCCTGTTATCGCTCCTATTATGACATCAGAAAAAAACGCAAGTGATGTTGCAATTACAACCACAAACGCAATTAACAGAAGCAATAGTGCTCCTTTGCTTTTATTCTTTTCTCTTTTAGCCATTCTTCTTCCCATTGGTACGTTTCTTCCTTTTCAAATATTTTTATTTTTCTACAAAATATATTATCATAAGTATATTCCATTTTGGTAAAACCTAGTAAATTGTTATATAAAAATAATATTTGTCATTTTTTTGTAATAAAAAACTAATTTATATCGCAACATAAATTAGTTTTTTATTCTGTTATTTTATTTAATTCAAATTTCTTGTATAAATAGTATTTTGATTCCTCACTAGTCCCACATAAAATCAGCCCTTTATACCAATATACTGCTCGTTCTTATCATTTATGTCAACAGGATTCTCCTTCCAACTCCATTCTATTGCGTATTTACGTCCTCTTCTTGGATATGAAATAGGTATGAAAAAACCATGTTTTTCCTCATTGTAGTTTAATGGTTCTGGTTCTCCAATTATATCTTCCTCTGCATACTCTCTTGAAAATACATATAATTTTGGAGAAGAAGGAGAAATTAAGTCTTTTGGAACTTTTACGAGTATTTCAACCTCTTGAGTTTTTTCTGTTATTGCTACTCCTAAAAAGGGGCGAGATATGTATTCAGGGTCCTTGAGATTCCTAATTATTATAGGAATATGTGCGGGACTTCTTTTTTGCACAGTTTTTTTCAAATCTATTGTGAAATATTTATAACCTAATTGTATTGTTGGTCCTTCCACATCATATTCATCTTTAGTTATTATCTTGTGATTTTCAGAATTACCAGTCCACCTATACCTGTCTTTGAATTTATTAAATTTCTTAACTGCAACCAAATTATAATTTTTTCTATATTCTATTTCATTCACATTTATATAATCATATGTAATTTCAATTTTTTCAAAATAATACTCTTTTTTACATCTAGTCACAAAATAGAAAAACAAGTCTATCCACTTATTTTTAGACTCTTTCAACCTATTTACTACAAATAATATACTATATAATATTGCAGTAACCAATACAACAAATATTGTTGAATTAATTTGATTATCACCCTGATACCAAAAGGCCTCTAATGCCATGGCAAATCCAATAATTGCAATAAATTTCATTTGATACACTCCTTATATCGTGAAATACTATCACATTTTCTGACAGGAAACAACATTTTCCAAAAAACTTATATTTAGTTTTACCTTTCTATATAACACTCCCTTTTAACTATATTAATTCAAAAACTTCAGAGACTTTTTCTCTCAAATTTTGCAAATCATTATAGAAAATAGTCTTTTTAACTTTACCTGATCCTAAAACCGTACTCGATATTTTGCTACCTACTTCTGCTACTATTACTATTGGTATATCAAGCCTCACAGCTTCTTGCAGTTCCATTCCTTGACCAGTAGAAGCTTGTCTCATTTCAGCAACCACAAGGTCTGTAGTCTTTAATAATTCCATCACTCTAGCATACATTTCTTCATCGGTTCCCTTGAATTCCATAGTATCTATAGGTGAATAAATACTTTCTGAATGCTTTTTACCTTCTTCTACAATGATATCATATACTTTTACCGCATCTTGCCTAGCTCCTGTAATGGTCCCTGTTACCATTATACTTTTATAACTACTCACAATCATCACTCTCCTATTTTATATCTCTATAATCATGTAATCAGCATTAAAACTTCTCAGTATCTCTTCAATATGTTCACTCTTAAAAGTTATTGTTACCGCATTATCATTTGGATGATAACAAACTCTTTCAGCTTGAATCAAATCTTTATCTACAATAAAGGTAACACCTGCACCTCCAGATGCAATAATATTTAGAAGCGAAACTGCTCCTGGTGTAATTTTTAATTTATCAAGTAACTCTTCTTCATTAGCAAAGCTTAGTTTTGCTTCTCCTAGACTCAAAGCTAATTCCTTTAAATTTAGAGATTTACTATCAGGCATTGTAGCTAAATAATATTTACTCTTATTCTTGTTTCTCAAGAATAAGTTCTTATCTCTCATGCCGTCAAATTCCAAACCATATTTATCATTATCAGCACATGTATATAGGGCAGGATGTTCATAAATTTTAAATTCAATATTTAGACTACTTAAATATTCATAAACTTGTTCTTTCATCTTTGGTTTCCCCTTTTTAGTCACTGCTACACAATATGTTTATATCACAATTTTAGCTCAAATACTATGTTTAAAAATAGAACAGCGCACCCGGAAAATTCCAGGTGCGCAAAGGTGTTACAATTTTCAATCTTCGGTTTTATCTTTTAGGTATTCCATCAGCTTTGAAGTTATTTCTTCTCTCCTCCGGCAACCCATACGCTATATCCCGCAATACATCCGCAAATGTTTTGTCTCCTAAACGATCCAAAACTCGCCATAAATTGCTTGGAAGCGGATGGTCTTTGCCACTACCAGAAAATGACCTAGTACCAAACAACATAGCATTTATCCGTGTTTTCATCTGGTAATACTTCAATTTTACCGGATTTGTAATTTCAATAGTTTCTCCGCCTCTACATATAGCGTAAGACCAATCCTCTGCTTTTATTTCTTTCCAACCAAATAATTCGCAGTTATCCCTGGTAAATCTTCCTGTAAAGAATCTCTTGCGTATTTCTTTTATTTGTCTAAGCGTTAACTCTTCACCATAGCCAAAATGTTGCAATAGCAAAGATAAATTATATCTCTCTGAGATCATCTCATTAGCACTTAAACGTTCTCCTTCGCTGATAAGATCAGCAATCAAGTAACCTGGGGATTGGTAAAGTAAATCATAGGACAAGTTGTCTTCCGTTATTGTAAACAATATGCTCCTGTATGAATATGGAGCATCACTTGTTAAATTCATCTCGAGTTTTCCTACATAAACATCATCTCTACGTATTTTTTGTTGCACCTTTTGTGAATGTGATATTAAACTTTTCATACCACATTCCCTCCTTAATTTTAGAATGTTTACATTTTACTACAAATTCCAGATAAAGTAAACACATCGCCTAGCTTCCATCATATATATATTCAAGCTCCATAAAAGTCATTAGCTCAGCTCTATTCATTGCCCCTAGATGATCTCCTATAATATATCCATCTTCATCAATAAGAAGCGACCTAGGTATAGGACGAACTCCATAACCACCCGAAACTCTTCCATCTGAATCTAACAACACTGTAAATCCATAATTATTTCTTTCCATAAGTCTTTCTATATCTCTTGTGCTTTCTCTTATGTTTATTGTCAATACTTCTATCTCATGATCCCCTTCATATATTTCGTTTATATATGGTAGCATCCTAGTACAATGCGGGCACCATGTTGCCCAAAAGTTAATAAAGACTTTTCTCCCTCTAAAGTCAGATAACGACACTGAATTACCGTCTAAATCATATAGTGTAAATTCATAAGCTAAACTTTCAGTTCTTTCTGCTGACACTTCTCCACCTTCATATCCATCGTTAACGCCAGTTACTCTCCCAGTATCATTTCTAGTTTCTAAATATTGGACAATGTCAGGATAAATTAAAAAAACTACGACTAATGCTGCTATTATTAAAACCACTACTGATATTAAAATATTCTTCTTCATATTTCCTCCTATTTATATAAAAAATCGATTTAGTATTACTACACTGTCAGTAAAAATCAAAATTCCTATTGCTATTACTAGTATACCACTAATTATTGAAATTGCTTTATAATATTTCTTTATTTTGTTCATAACTCTTACAGCTTTATTTATAGATACTGCTGTTAAAATAAATGGAATACCTAGTCCTAAAGAGTATACTGCTAGCATTAGTATTCCCATACCTATTGTTTGTAAGTTACTTGCATACATTAGTATTCCTGCAAGTATAGGTCCTGCGCACGGTGTAAATCCTAATCCAAATGCCACTCCTACTAAAAACGATTTACCTTTCAATTTAGTCATATCTATTTTTGAATTCAAATTACTAAACCACTTTATTTCTAAAATTCCTGTTATGCTTATACCCAATATTACAAGTATAATTCCTGCTACTTTATTAAATATTGGTTTATATTCAAAAAACAGTCTCGATATTGTTGCTCCTGTTGCGCCCAGAAGTATAAATACAATTGAAAAACCTAATACAAATAGCAATGCCTTTTTAAGCATTTTCTTACTAGTATCCTCTTCTTTTATACTAGTCCCTGTAATATAACTTATATATCCTGGAATCAATGGTAAAACACAAGGAGATAAAAAAGATAATATTCCAGCCGCAAAAGCAGTTATAATTGAAATAGCATTCATTTTATCCTCCTTCGCCTTAATTCACTCTCTTTTTAAATTTACTTTAAATCAAAACTATCAGTCTTTAAGTTACTATACCATCTACCACTTTCAGCAGTAAATTTTAGAATACAATAATCCGGATCTGTTACACCTTTTTCATAAAATATTACATCACTTTTTCGCCACATCATATCTTTAGTATCTTGGTCTGTCACAACTTCCATCTTTCCTTTTAGCATAACACCTTGATACTTAAATATTTTCTTAATATAGAAGTAAATGCTAGCATTAGGATTGTCCATATACTGTTTAACTCTCATAGACGATGTATTTGTACTAAAATAGAACTCTTTTAATCCTATTATCTTCCTAGGAGGTAACATTGCTTTTATACAAGGATAGTTCTCATTATCTATCGAACATATAAAACTAACTTTTTGTTTATTAATAAATCTTTCTATTTCTTTTAAATCCATAATAGACCCCTTTCTACATTTATAATGCTGTACCTTTAGTAGGAATAGAAAATCGAGTCATATCTGCACCCTCTATTTCTAATAACTTTATCTTCTTATCAATTCCTCCTGCATATCCTGTTAAGCTTCCACCTGTTCCTACAACTCTATGACATGGAATTATAATAGAGATGGGATTGTGCCCTACAGCTCCCCCAACAGCCTGCGCAGACATTCCTTCTTTATTTCTCTTAATTGCTATTTTCTTAGCAATGTCACCATATGTAACTATCTCACCATAAGGAATCTCACATAGAATATTCCACACATCTTGTCTAAACTGACTTCCTATTGGAGCTATTGTCAATTCAGAAATTGCAGGCTCTCCACCCACAAAATATCTATCTAGCCATTTCTTTATAAGGGCAAATACTGGCATATCATTATTTTCTTCCATATCTGTATATATAGAATCTCCATGATATTTTTGATTTTCGTTCCATACCCCTATTATATTATCACCATCACACGCAATTGTAATCCTTCCTATAGGTGAATCATAACTAGTTTTATAATACATTTTTACCCCTCATTATTATTTCTATGCTTTTCTTTTAACTTAAGCTCTCTTATTGGTTTTCCTTTACCTTTTTCTATTGCCATGTCTTGTAACATTAAAACCTTATCCATCCACAATTGTTTGTATGGTTCTACTTTTCCTCTGTCCACACGACCTGCTTCGTTATATATATCTTCCACACTAATAAAATCTTCTCTACTAGCATAAACTATTCTAGCTTTCTTAAACGGTCTTGGCTGTTCAATAAACATAGGTACTATTTTTTTACCTGTAGATGCAGAAAGATAAAATGTTCCTGTTTTAATTCTAGCAAGCTTATTCTTATTAATATCTGATATAGTCCCT
>Ga0123355_10002036_pt1 | contig 28571 bp, 14 predicted proteins | sample TergutEmb28metaG_3_FD_89872 | JGI IMG/M metagenome (GOLD analysis project Ga0123355, IMG submission 89872) | Embiratermes neotenicus P1 segment gut microbial communities from Petit-Saut dam, French Guiana - Emb289 P1 | ecosystem: Host-associated > Arthropoda: Insects > Digestive system > Gut ... | reverse complement strand
TCAAGAATCAATTGCTGCAGTGAACTCCCTTGTGAGGGAGAATCGTCGAATAACCACCCGGGAGATTGCAGACAGCCTGTCTGTGAGCAAGGGAACTGTTGACACTATTCTTCATGAACATTTGCAATACAGCAAGGTTTGTGGCCAATGGGTCCCAAAACATCTCTGAAGCAGCACTTCCGATGGGAAGTTCTCCATCACCCCCCCCCCCTACAGCCTCGACCTGTCGCCCTGCGATTTCCACGTGTTCGGGCCACTAAAAAGAGCACTGAAGGGACGCCAGTTCACAGACAACGATGAGGTCCGAGCAACCGTTGAAGAATGGTTCCGCACGCAACCCCAGACTTTCTTCACTGACGGTATCCATCGTCTCGTAGACAAATGGGACACTTGTTTCGACCAACAAGGAGATTATGTGTAGACAGTACGTGTTACACTGGTATTGTCTATGAACCACTCTTCAATTTATAATATATACGTGCATTTAAACTAAATAAATCTTTGCATAAATTTAACAGTCCCACTTTCACTTGGGCACGCCATATACAAGGTTATGACAATGTCTGTCACATGTAAAACCACTCCCATTTTTGAGCTTTGTCTGGTAATAAAATACAAACATTGAACAGAATAATTTTGAAAGTCAATCTGTTCCCTTCCTCAGGTGAAAATGTAAAAAGGCATTTATTCAGCTGGAACTGTAGCAACCTATGGGTGATGGACAGTCTGAGAGTAGGGTAGTTTTAAACCCTAACAATATCCATAGTCATAAGATTTCTGACTTATATGTGTTGCTAATTCCACTTCCAAGAGATGTTGCTATTTTGGTATAAGTTATATTGATGAATTTTTGGAGACCTGTAATGTATCCATCTTCAGTGGTCCTTTCCCATACTAAAGTTATAGTACACTGATCACTGGAAACTGCCATGTCTGATTTATCAGTTATTAGTCCCTGTGAAGGGACAGTGAGAGGCTTGAAAGTGCCAACACTGTCAGTGGGGTATCTTAAAAATGGGATATTTTGGTGCAATAAAAACTTTGCGTGCAAGGAACAGATGATGTCAGCACCAGCTGTCAATCAGGATTACCACATCCACTTTGAAAATATAGAAGTGTTTGTAAAGTTATTTAAATTAACATATGTCAGAAATTTAACAGGAAAAGACATCACCAGTGCAGCCCAGAGTGGAAAATCATCGTGCATATTATGAGGAAACAAAGGGCACTTCATCTTTATTTACTGTAGAGGTACTACTGCATTGACAGTTACATCTATCTAGTCTCTTTATATCTGATCTAACTTTTTCCTGGATTATGTTGTTATGTCTTTTATTCCCATGCAGAATTTTCACTGTTCAATACATCCCCTCCTCCACAATCACGTAAAAGGACTGGTTTGTCTCATTGTCCATTAATTACTACTACAGAAATATAATGGACTTCCCATGAGCAGTGAACCTGTACTAAATGTGTCGGCAATGGCTGATAGTTACAGCTTCCCACAGAAGGGAATTTCTTACCAGCAGAATACCAACTGCCTGATATTTTGATCTTTATTTATTTTATTTTTCAGCAAGCAAACATGATGTATCGCCTGAAGACTGTAAACTGGAAAAAAACTTGTTTCTATGTGTCAATAATGTGGAATGTGTGGAAATTGGAGAATTGTGTGATGGTGTGAAACATTGCCATGATGGCTCAGATGAGGGCCTGGCCTGCAATGCAAGTAAGTGGTCTATTTTGAGAGCTCTGTCCAATTATTTTTTGATTAAAGAAGTATAAACACATTAATTCATTGCAGGTATTGCAGCTTGTCAGTCTGCAGGATGCAGTCATCGTTGTGTGGCTTCTCCAAATGGTCCTCTGTGCGTCTGCCAAGTGGGTTATGAGATTGTCAACAATAAAACATGCATTGGTATGTACTGACATATAGGTTAGTATGTTCCTGACAAGGGCTTATGTCTCATATGCAACACTGTTTAGAAGATAAAATGGAATTCACAAAAATTTACCGCTGTAAAATGAAGATGTGGCTTGCCTCAATGACACCATTTTTCTGGGATATGACATCACATCATTGGATAATCTGTGCCTTACATTTCAAAGAACATATAATGCCTTAATCTCCAAGATTTTAGAGGTCTGAGAAACATTCTCCTTGCTTCTCAATGTAAATGAGATGCTCATGCTCTCTAGAAACATTGGGTACTGCATCCCAGAAGAAGGGAGACCTTTACTTTACAAGTGGTCTGAATTATAGTGGAGATGATTTACAGTAGTTGTAATTTTTATGCAAATTATTTGAGATACAGTATCATTTTTGAGATGATAAAGATTTTCACTTCATAAAAGTTATGTGAATAAAATTACAATTACAATTACATATCTAATAAATAGAAGAATTATGTTACAGACATAGACGAATGTTTGGAATATGGTATCTGTGACCAACAATGTAAAAATCTGCAGGGACAATACAGCTGCTACTGTGATGATGGCTATGAGCTTGGTTCGGACAAACGCTCTTGCAAAGCTACAGGTTTGTCGAATATTCTATAATTATTAAGAATCTTAGCTTGTTTTGTTGGTTGAATTCAACATAAAACTGCAGAAACCCAAGTGAACAAAATACATTAAATTCCTTGTACTTCTGACACAAATAGAAACTGGTGTCCATTTGATGTTTTACATCTGTGCAACTGTCAAATACACATGCATTCCACCCTCCAACTACTTGCACAGTGTTTTTATATTTGTTACACACAACCCCTTCATGTTTCGGCCATATATACTGGCTGTCTTCAGGGAGTTAAAAGTTTAATCTGTGTGTACAGCATATGTGGCAACTTGTCATAGATAATTATCTAATTTAATATTAAAAATCACGAAAGAGTTTTGGTTGCAATTACTCATGTTTTGAATATGCTAACACCACAAATTATTTTTCAAATTAAATGATAACAATCTCTGTTTGAATCTATTAATTAGAATCACATTTCACCATGAACTGACTCCGTCCCGTAGACTGTGCAATTAATGGTAGAGGAAATGTGGCATTCCTAAAGGACCTGGTTGATAAAAATGTTTACATACTAAATTCTAATATCATGAAAATGTATCTGGCCCAAGGGAATGAGCCTGAAACTGATCCAGTCATTGACAAAGACCATATTAAACATCATGTGACATTATCACACCTGGGTTTCAATTTAGGTGCAGATGCCTTACTCCTGTTTTCATCGACAAAAGAGATCCGTGGTTACTACATTCATAAACAAGTATATTACGTGGTTGCTAGAAACGTGGATCGTGCTGTGGGAGTTGCTTATGATGGGCGTCATATTTACTGGACAGACCTAGTGTCTGAAGAGGAAGCAATTTTACGCAGCAATGAAGACGGATCTAATGTAGAAGTAGTCGTGAATGCAGGTAAATATGTTAACATTACAGACATGTTATTGGTTACATAAACTGGTTGCTACATTGATTGTTTTGCAGAAGAAATACAGAGGTTTAAGAACCAGTAGTGTCCACTGTACTTGTTCCATTCCTACACTAACTAGTAACATGATAAGCAAGTGACCTTGTGAGGCAGGACTGACAGTAGTGCCACTTAAGTTCCTGAAATCGTAGATGGGAACAGACCATAGAAAAATGTGCAAATTTCATAATATTTTAGTATATATAGTGTCAGATAACATGGCATCCATACAAAAATTTTCATTTTCTGTTTGATGGTGGTAACTTATGAACTACTGTAGCTAGACATGCTACAAAACTGTTCGTAGTAAGTTCTTCACAAAAATATAAGCAAACAATTTCCTGAGTAGCCCAATTTTCTTATTTTACTTAACTAGAAGTTTACAGGTGCAATAAAATGTTGAATGTTACTGGGGTTTCTTTACAAGTTACATGGAACTTCAGTGTAATGTCTAAACAACTGCAAAAGTTGTCTGTGTTAACCTAAGAGCAAAACAGATCTTCCTGCCCATAATATTTCAATCTTGATTGGAATCACTGGACAAGGAGGTTGGCAACATCTGGATTAATACTTCCAAATAAATGGTACACAGAAATTGCTAGACTGAAAAATAATTCGGGTCCACAAATTCTAGTTAGAGAAACATTACAAGTACTCAATGAACTAATGCTGGAAGAATTGTACTTTATGAAGTGAAGTTCCAAAACTTGGAGCAAGAAGGATGCTTATCATTAAGATGATGTTTTGTCTCATAAATGCACTAAGCCTGGATTTGGCTTGGCTTCCTTTGCTTTATTTAAATTTGTGATATATATGTACAGCGTTTGGCAGATTATGATAAATAATACGTGTAAAGTATATAGAGTTTTGATTCCTACTGTTCAATTTGGGCAACTGAGATGTGAGGATATAATAAAATAAACGGCGTTTCTATGCGGTAACTGAGTATGTTTTAGAACTGCCATTAGATTTTAGGCCTTTCTGTAGTGTACTTCATCAGAAAAGTAAGATATTATGTCCTTGGCCATTAACAGCATTAATACAACCGCTCATTAGCTTTGTATCAGTGACATTATGGATTTAGCCAATGTTTTAAATTTTTTTCAATAAAATTCAGTTAACAGATTGCCTTCTTCGATTATCAGTGCAAGTATGTACTTAACTGTAGGGTATATACCCAATAATTTTTTTTTGAGACTAATAACCATGTACAGTCACTACATGCCCTTGTATTCGTGGTCAATTGTGGCAGTGAATTATCATTTGGCATACAGAATTTATTGACTATATATATATATATATATATATATATATATATAATTTTTTTTCATTGTTATGGTACACTTGCGTTTAAGTGCTAATAGTCTTCCATGATGTCTTAGATTTTAATTGTCTATTGATGACCCTTCATAATACCCCCCATAGTTATTCTGTTGTAACCTTCCTTGTGTGTTGTCTTTTATAATCTATCTATTTTGTGTACCATTGTTTATATTGCTTTGATTTTTTGTAGTTTTTCTAGGTTGTTTGTTGTCCATTGTACTGAGAGTTGTTATTTATCTCAAAATATGAATAGTTAGACTATGGGCATGCAAAATTTTTATGGCTGCGGGCCGCGGGCTGCGGGGTGGAGACCCATGGTTTAAATCCACTGTTTCATGAATCAAAAGAGGTTGTGAAACACTGCTGTTGTAAGAGTACATTCAGCAACACTATTTTCATGAAAGTATATGAAGTACACACAAATAAGCGGGGTATTTATACTGGATTTTGACTGCTTTCTGCTTAAAAGAAACTGCTACATACATATGATGTATATGAATTTTTGTAGTGTTGTAAGTTTTGAAGTTATATTGAAATTGTTTACGTATGAAGTTTGAAAGATGAGACATACTTGCAGACTGACTCTTTACTGATTTATTTTTAGGACTGTACCAGCCTGAATATATTGCTTTAGACTGGATCACTGGCAACATATATTTTACTGATTATGAAGCAAAGCATATTGGTGTATGCATGAACAATGGTACATTGTGTACTATTCTGGTCAATAAAGACATGGACAAACCACGTGGTATGACTGTGTTACCAGTTGATGGGTAAGTCGTAAATGCTGTATGTTAAATGTCATAACCTGTTACATGTGCTAATAGCTCCATTTGCTGAAGACTGCCACTGAAAACTTGTACTGTTTTAGGTTAATGTTCTGGACAGACTGGGGACATACCCCTCTGATTGGAAAGGCTGGAATGGATGGGTCAAATCCAGAAGTGTTTATTTCAGAAGAACTGCACTTTCCTAATGGTCTTACAGTAGATTATCACAATTCCCGTCTATACTGGGTAGATGCTAAATTGCAAGTCATAGAATCAGTCAAAATGGATGGATCTGACAGAAGGGTAAGTTGTAACTGTCCATGATTTTTCTAATCAAATTGTGCACCTGACAAATAATTTTCTATCACGTGTTCCTAGCGTTTGCTTTATACTAGGTATCTTTTAAAGGCAACTTGACTTGTCTGAATCCCAAATGTCAGTTCAAAATGCCAATGTATGGAAGAAGTTACAAATTTTTATAGGTACAGATACAGATATGGATACATCACTTACATTTCATCAGTCCATAAAAGCACCCATAAAGGGCACTGGATATGAAATACATCATTAATAATTTTCTATGATTACAAGAATCAATGATCAGTCTTAATAGTGTACATAGATACAACGATAAAAAATATGATACAATCAACATACTGAAAGGCTGTTCTTACATTAACATCATCAGGCTTCATCCCATAAATTTAATCATTAATGAGTTCTTCAAGTGAATAAGAGGATTTGTCAAGTAAATACATTTTCAAATTGGATACGAAACATTTGTCTACTAGTAATTCTGCAATGTATTGAGGTAGCTCATTTAAAGATCTCTGTATGCATACTGTATACTCCCCTCTGGTATAATGTAAAATTAGCTGTTGGTTTATACAGTTGCAGTTTATTTCTCGCATTAGGCTAACACCATGAACTATAAATTTAATGTATTTCCACATTATGTAACAAAAATTTAATTAAGGATAACGTGCATTGTGAAGGTAATGCCAATTTCTGCAGTGAGTGGAATAATGATTTGTAAGAAGTTTTAGATTCAGTTCCACTTACTTTTCTGATTTTTTTTTTTTTAAACTTAAATAAAGTTTTTACTTTCTGTTAAATTGCCAAAGCATATAATGCCATACTCCAGGATAGAGAGAAAGTAAGCAAAATAAATCATCTTGAGCATAGTCATGCTGATAAGATGCTATATGGATCTAACTGCATAACCAGCACTGCTCTTTTTTGGCACCGTTTTTTCCATTATGATTCTTAAAGTTAATTTATTTGTCTAATTCTAGTCCAAAAAACTTCAATGTTTGTAGCCTCTGTAATAGTTTTAGTTTGATAAGTAATTTCGAATGGATCATTTTGGAGATGGTTTGAGCTAAATTTAAGTACATTTGTCTTTGCTGTATTTAAGGAAGACCCATTGAATGAAAAACATGCACTCGTATAATTCAGTTTATAGTTCAAAATGTTAGCAGTGATTAACACCCTTGTGTCATCCATATATAATACAGGTTTAGCATCAGCGTTTATGCCATAAGGAAGAGCATTTATATAAATTATGAATAATAATGATCCCAAGATTGATCCCAGGGGTACATAAAATTTTTTATTGTTTTCCAAGTGGAAGAGAATTCTCCTTTTGATTTTGTGGCAATATATTATAGTAACTTTTTCTTCCTTTATGTTAGATATGTTTGAAACCAGCCAGCACTTGCTTCATGAATTCCATACTAGTGCAGTTTTCTTAAACGAATTCCATAGTTTACTCAATCAAAGGATTTAGCCATATCACAAAAGGTTTCTTCTACTATCTGTTCTCAATGGAATGAAGCAAGAATGTTGTCAATTAAAGTGAAAAATGGCTTTTCCAATAGTATTTATATTTCTAAATCCAAACAGCTCTTTAGTAAAATTTTGTTTACTGGCAAGTATTGATTTAATCTATTGAATTAATATTTCTAAATCTCTGAAAGAGATATTAATAATAAAATTGGTCTATAATTTGTCATTTTAGTTGTATCTCTTGTGTGTAGGCCATACTATTGTGTACTTAAACCTCTCTGGATAGATCCCAGATGTTAATGGGGAGTTACATGTCAAGGTGAATGGTGTGTTCTTTACTCCTACATTCACACATTTTAAAATTTCATTAGAAATTCTTCTAATACCTTTGTGATGTTATTTGTGGAGAAATGTCACAGTTCTTAATTAATTAGCCTGCACAGGCTTAAGAGTTAACTGTTGAGAAGTTCTGAATTAAAGAAGTTATTTTTATTGCATTTGAGCATCCAGACCAAATCTGTGACACAACCAGCCTCCTGCTTAATGGGCACTAGGGCTTTTTCCTAGACAAAGTGGCTTGTGGATGAGACTGACCACTTGCCTCCATTTATTGCTGAGGTTAAGAATGCTGGAGCTATACTCCTCTTCTCCCATATACTATCATGATGAGGCACTTAATTAGACATGGGGACAAATTTAATTTGATTTGTGTTGGAAGTGTTCTATATGGATGGCAGGCCAGATATGAATGGAACAAAGCGTGTGGTTGTGTAAAATCTGTTATGCAATTTTTAAAGGTATGTTGTTATAGAGCAATAATACTTGAATTTTTGCACTTAAAATGAGTGAATTTAAATGTTGAAGGAGTGGGAAATCTTAATTCTGTGACAGTAACCTGCCAAGTTATGACAGTGGGATAATCAACACACAAGTTACATTAAATTCAATTTTGTTTCCTTGAAGGTCATCTTGAAGGATGTTGTGAAGCATCCATATGCAATTGCAGTGTTCGAAGACACACTGTATTGGTCAGACTGGCATGGTCGTGATATTCAAGCTTGCAACAAGTTCAATGGGAAGGACCATCGTGTGATAATCCGTGAAAATTCTGAAGGAAATTTTATTTATGGTGTTCATATCTATCATCCAGCCATGATGCCATTGGTTAGTATTTTTATACATAACCTTAGTCTTAGATTTCTTAATTTAAATGTTAATTGTATGGAACACATTTAATCCTGACAGGATAATACTTGGTAGTAATTCCTTCCATCATGTATGGAACCCGAGGGTCCATTTGTGTTCATAATAGCCTGCCACCAGACTTCTGAGTTGGTTGTTTCCAGCACAAACTCTCAAAGTGCATTTCCTTAGGATCCATCTTCATATTACAATCTCAAGCCTAGGTTTCCCAAATGACATTGCTGTTCTTGTCTAAAATTTTGTTTAAGTTTTTTTGTCTCACAGGCTGTCTCATCTCTTCTGCAAACCTCATCACCTTGGATGTGTTACAAAGCTCTTCATGCAATTTTCTCCACCCTTGCCTATCCTCTGTGAATGTACTGTAAATGTTCTTAATAAAAGTTTGTAGTCAGTATTCAAGCAAATTATACTCTCCTTCATAGGTGTATGTGTACAAAGTGTGCCAAGTGAGTGCCCAGACACACCCTAATGTCATGAAATCTGGTACATAGTGCCTCAGTTTTTATATTCATATTTTTGAGTAGAGTTTACTTGTTAATTTAAAAAGTTGTAGTTAAGTTTTAGTTTCTTTACTTTGGTGAATAAAAATGAAGTCCTTATGATTGAGTATTCAGTAGGTATTCCCCTTAAATAAATGAAAAATAAAATTCCATGTGTGAATAAATAAATAAATGAAATATACTGTGCATACTGTAATATACATTTTAAATGTTGTCATAAGTGGTTTTCTTTCTATAAAACTGGTATACAGTTTTTGTTTATTGCCAGATCATTGTGTAGAAAGCAATTGTTGATATTATTATATTTATGACACCATATGCTTCTGTTCAGGTCCAAAATCCATGTGAGTTTGCACCTTGCCATGAAATTTGTCTTCTTGCTCCAAATAAAACTTATACTTGTGCCTGTGAAGAGGGGAAAGTACTTGGAGTGGACAAACATACGTGCTTAGGTGAGTTATATCATGGAGAAATTTAAGATAGAGCAGGACAAACCTGTAAGTTTATGGTGTAGCATGAATAGAAATGATTCATAAACATATGAAACCTAATTTTAGTACTGAGAATTATTTTTTTAAGCAGGACATTTGGATAACTATCACATGCATAAAATGTTCAACTTAACAAAGGTTAATTAAAGTTTAATAGAATTATTTTGTGATCCATTTAAGCAGGGTTCTTATTTTATTTGACATATGTTGCTACTTCCCACCACTATTTTGCCATACATATGAGCAGTTCTCTTGGAGTGGACTATGTTAAATATGATGTTCGAGCCAACAGGAAGTGACAAATGATATTTGTCAGATGAAATATGACTCTATATTAATAAAAATATATGTAATAATATATTAAGGCTGGAATGTGGAGTGGTAATCCCCGGTGTCCAATTTAAAAACAGTTGTTAAATATATATTAGTAGCAACTCAAGGCCAAAATTTAATCAAAACTTTTATATGGATAAATTTTATTGCATACATAAGTGGACGTACTGAAACTAATAGGTAATTGTGCATATATATTATACTTGTATGTGCATATATAAATCAACAATGTAGGAATTTACACATGGTTCACTGGTCCAGTAATTGAGAGTAATGACATGAATGCCTGTCTCCCCAGCTTTTCATCTGTGGAAAGAAATGGATCCGGTTACTGTTATGTTTTCAGCAAATTATGAAGTTTTGAAATCAAGCAATTCTGAGTTTAATATGCCATCACTGGAAACCTCTATAATTAAGTAAATATATTTTATGTGAATGTAAAATGTTTTTGAATGACTGTTTGGAGATCAGATAGATTTCAGTAATTTAAACAATTCATTTGTAAATTATATTTAATTTATTCTTATTTTTTGTTTTGTTGTTAAACATAGCTTTTGTTTTTTGCCGCAATTGTTTTATGCCCTTTTGCTTTAAGACCCCTTGCCAATATACACCACTTATTTGTGCTCTCTCATTTTTTATTTTACTCCCTTTGGCTGGTGCAATTCATTTATGCTAAACCCTACATATTCCATTATTTATCATGGGAATATAATTTTTAATTTACACCTTTTTTATTTATGCCCAATTTGTCAGAAACAAAACTAGAACGTAAACCAAGGGTTGCTGTATATAATACAGTTATGAGAAATTTCATGCAATTCATTATGAGTCTCTGCTTTGAGTAGATTAGGCTTTGCATGCTAATGGAGGGTGAAATGGCATGGATAATTGCAAACCTTAGGTACTTCACTGAATGAAATAATTTGCTGCTTACAGATTGTAATCTCTTGTGACTGATCTGAGTGTAAATGAAACCACTTTCTTTATGGCAGACTATGCTGTTTTGTTCCATTTAATTGTGTTATTATTCAGGCTGTTCTAACAGGAGGTTATTTCAGTACTCACTTTTGTCTTTTACTCTCTGCTCTATAAGCCATGAAGTCTAAGCTTATGTGCATAAAGAATTTAATTGCAAACACTTTTTTCCAGATGCAACAAACGTGCATGAAATGATTCTGGGAGTGGGAGGAAACAAAATTGTGGCTATGACTCCCCAGATTTTGGGAAGACAAGAACTGTATTTGATGACACTGGCAAGGGTCCATACAATTGGGGCTGTAACTTACAATTCACTTACAGGCAAGTATTGAAACAACTTCACAGTAGAAAATTTATGAACATCTCGTGTGTATGCATAAATGATATAAAGAGCTGACAGTGCATTCTGTATAATGTAGTTCCTTAAACTGCAGAGTCAGATGTGTTGTGGGTATGATCATGTCCCTCACCTCTCCTGCAAGAGGATTTCACATATTACCTTTTTTATTCAGACAGTTTTTAAGAAGTTATTTTTAATATTATTATTTTGTAATATTTGTGGTAGTAATAGACTACCTGGGAATTCTGTGTATCCATTACCAGGTTCAGCAAGAATTTGGGACAGCCTGAATTATTGGCATATGACCCAATTGATTGAAAATATAATTAACAAGTCTTATATGTCATAAGGATGGATGGGCCCCTGTGTACCAGTTTGTTATTGTTGACACTGTGATGGAATGTGGGGGAGTAGAGACAAACCTACACTAATTCTTAAACTCTTACTTGAACCTATCTCATTTTCATCACTTAAAAATGTGAAGATGGAGGTGGAATTTGTTTTGGAAATGCAGAACATTTTCCCCAAATATACAATGTCAAAACCTAGAACAAGAAATAAAAAATGTACAATGGCAGCCTGAAACTTTAAAAATGGATACTAGTGTTTCAGAAAACTTGAAGTAGCTATTATAGTCTGATACAGCTTTGAAAACACAATTTGACAGCTACAAAGTTATCCAGGAGAAGCAACATGTTAGGAAGTACAAACATGGTATAATAATTTTGGCATGTTTTCTCCCTGTTTAATTACCTCAAACATTTTTCATGCAATAATAAGACGGAGAGGTCAGCAAATTACATTATTTAAAAGAATGTATTTTTTTAAGGTCCAACACATTTTGGCCAATGACCATGCTCAGTGATATGGTATATGATATATGATCCCAAAGGTAAATGTGGGAAGACATTCCAGATCATATGTCTTCAAATTAAGTGAAGATAACAGATACAACAAAAAATAAAGTTTATAAAGGTTTACATAAATATTAAATACAAAATATTATTTATGAAATGGTAAAATATGCATTAATCCGTTATGTTGAGTGGAAGTCATTGTCTTATAGACTGTGTCTGGAATTTTTTCTGTATGCATTTTCATGGTCCCTGAGGATGGCACTCAGCCAAAACACACCTCATCTATTAAAATTAATAAACAACTTTTAAATAATGCATTTTGTTGGTATCTCTATCTTATACTTTTGCACATGGTGACAATTTGCTATAAAATTTTCCACACAACTTTTATCAGAAACAGTTTTTTATTTGATAAATATTAAGTGAGTTACTTTGACAATGCACACAGAATGCATGTGGGTGCTAAAAAGTATCTGATTATTGTTTGATTTTAACCAAACAATTGGGAGTATTGACAAAGTTTGGTAAAACATCTGTGTCAGATCTCATAAAAATCAATTTACTGCATTTTTTTCACGTTGTTAATGTGAGACATGAACAGCCTAGTAGCCATACTTTCGCAACTTGTGAACAAATGATACCACAAAATACACATTGGTGGCATTTTGGTTTGGAGGGATAAAATTGAAACCTATATAGGTGGAGTACTACCAATGCCTGTACTTTTCAGAGCCATGTAATTAAATAACAAGTGTTGAATGTAGTTGATGATTATGTCTAGTACATTTCCACAGTAGAATACTGTTTATCATATTTTAAGGAATGTCATTTCCTTTTTAAGCACATTATGCAAAATTTCCTCTAAGATGTAAACTTTAAGAACTATGGAATTTAATAGGTGCAGTTTTGAAACTTTGTTTGAAATATTGTGTAGTTTCTGCATTAAGGATTTGTAGAAGTGCTTTGTTGGAAAACATGAAGTTAGAAGTGAAGGAGTAAGGGAATTTCTAACTCTGATGCTGAAGTTCAATAATATCTCGAATTTTTCAGGAGATATAATCCTTTATGACTCCGAGCAGTACGAGCTTTTCACAGTCACCTTTGCATCAAAAGTGTTAGAAAGTTTTGCTAGAATAAGTGGAAAAATTGATGCAATGGACTTTGGTAAGTCATTAGAAATGCCAAATAGTTAATTTAAGAATAAGATAGCAGGAAGAGCATTGTGGTTTAATGCAGCTAGTAACATATTTTTTATTACTGAATACAACAGACCCTCCTTGTTGGTGGGTTTGCACACCTTTGATTGGTTTATTTATGGAAGAAGTATTGTGGAAACATAGTGTAGGCTCCTTACTTATTGCGTCTGTCTGCACTTGTGGGGACACATGGGTAAATACAGAAGAGATTGCATCTGCCTCCTTTTGTCACTCAGTAACAACCCGGGTGTTGTAGGACATGCAGTGTACTTCAGCTTTACCTTTTACACAATTTGGCTCTAATCTTTGGCCTTGTGTTTTTTATTTGTGTCTGGAAGTGGTAATGTTTGTGATGATGAAGATCCTAAGGACAAAAACAAAAGCAAAGTGATATCTCATACTGAAAGTGGAGGTACAGGTAAATTTGGACAGAAGAATTAGCATTGTTGTGGTTGAAAACACTCATGGTGTAAATGAATCTAGTTTGTTTCTTTACAAAAAATGAAGATAAGGGAAACAATTAAGGCCAGTCCTCAAGTGAGAGTGAAAATGTCTTCTGCAAGTGATCATTCAAAGTTGCTGTTGGTATGGCTGGAAAGTGAGACACAGAAATTGTTGTTCATCAGTGGTGCTGTGGTGAAGGATGAGGCCCTGCCAATTAAATCACGTATTAAGACTGTGTCTGGGTTCCAGCCTCTAGCATTCAAGGTCCCCCTTTTGCTTGATAATGGTGAGGGGAGATTGCAGTCTACTTTGTGGTACACATCTGAAGCCTTACGCGATCTCCCTTGTGGCACATGACTCATCCAGCAGGGTTTATGTTAAATATATGTAATTAACAAACAAAATGAACACACCCAATTTTGTTTTAACAACAGGATTTTTATCTGCTTTTAACAGCTACATAATTCGACATTTTAAGATCATAGGGAATGCTTGAGATAACTGTAACATAGTGATTTTATATAGACAATTTAGGCAATTGCTATATTTTATCTTTATTCTTGTAAAACACCTTCATAATGTTGTATTCTTTCTTTTGGGTGATTCCCCGGCATCTGAATTTTATATGCTGGTGTTTCAGAACACCCTGTTTCATCTTCATAGGTGGTGTAAGCAGGATGAATAACCGGGTTGAGGTTGTTGTGGTATTTATACAGGAAAATGTTTGGCTCAAAAATAGCCTGAGCCATTGGGAAGGAGGGGGGATGGGGAGAGGGCATGTCCGAGCAGATATACTGGCTGTGAAGGGCAGAGACCTCCAGTGGTGGCCAGCAGTAAGCATGTGAAAGAGAAATGGCGCTGTGTCCGAGTGAGGAAGGGGAGGCATGGGCTGGTAGAGATGAAACTATTGTGTTTCAGGTGGCTGTCTACTTTCTTTAAGCATGTGCAGAAGGGGTTTCCAGAATTAGCTTAAGGTTAGGCCATATTCTCTGTTCATGTTGTGTGGGTGCATTTCCAGTTCAATGGCTTCCCTGGTGAGTCGGTCCGTGTGTCTGGTTTTAGCAGAAAGATTTGTATCCTGCATCCTTGTTATAATAAGATTGTGGTTGATGCTGTGTTCTGCTGCTGCTGCTGATTTATCGATTTGTGCTAATCATATATGTCTGTTGTGTTTTTTGACTGTGTTTTTGGTAGATTGATCACTTTGTCCAATATAAACCTTGTTGCATTCATATGGGATGATGTATACGCCTGGTGTTCTTAATCCAAAAGTATCCTTTGGTCACAAACGTGACTGAAACATGTAGGTGAATATTAATGTGATGATAAAGCGTATTTTATCAGTGTGCATTTGTTGGCTTACTACATAAGTGTAAAATGAGTAAATTTTGTTCATTTATAAAACCAACTAAATGCATTTGCGATACGCACACCATTACAATCTTCCATTATTCTCACATGTTTCTGCATATAACTTGCCATCATAAAGGAGTTCACACATCAGCTTAAAGCTTGTTAAAACATAATATATTTAAGCAGTAATACCCATTAGGTGTTGCATTTTTCAGTTTGTTTTAAAGTACCAGGTGACTGATATACATAAGCAGACATATGATACCATATTACATATACATCATGTTTGGTATTTTTGCAGTTAAATTAAAAATATAAAATTGTGAAATGTGTTAAAAATCTATTCTTGTCTTTGCAGCCTTCGTTTAGGTGTACAAATATCTGTTGTTGTTTTTTAATCCATTAAGAGTCACGTTTCTGTATTACTTGTTGCGTGGTCTGTGTAGTAGTTAACTGTAATTTTATCTAGGCTTATAAGACCTATAAATTTTGGCAACCTGATCACCTAAACTAGCAAAATATCCAGTCCCAAAAGCAGTTTTATGATCTGATTTCCTGGAAATGTTCGTGTTAGATAAAATGTAATTACAATGGAAATGACTTGTCAGACTAGAATCATGAGATTCAAATCACTGCATGTCTGAAAGTAATCCATACTAATATAAGACTGTTGTATGACACAAATATCTTACGTAAGTTTTAAAAATAAAAATTCTTTTGTTTTGGCGAAAAATATATATGAAAATATGCAAAGGATAAAATAGACATAAAACTCAAAAGCAGTTAGGTCAGCAAATTTGTGAGACTTTCTACTCATAGGAATGTAAGTGGGCAATTTTTGTTGCTGTAATTTCAACTGTGATTCTTTATAAAATATATTTTGTATGCTACAAATTTGTTCTAATCTTACTTTCAGATTATTTGGGGAATAATTTGTACTGGTGCAATGCTGAAAGAGGAACTGTGGAAATAATGAGCCTCACAACACAAGCAACTACTGTGTTGCTTCACCTTTGGGAAGGAGAAGCTCCTGTTGATATTGCCGTTGTCCCAGCAGAAGGGTAATTTACCATAATTACGTGCATGTGTGTGTGTGTGTGTGTGTGTGGGGGGGGGGGTGGCTAAAGAAAGTTTTTTTCTTTTGGGTGGGGGGAGGGGTCAATGTAAAGAACAATGTGAAAACTACTGGGGCTGCTGTAATTCCAAGTTGTTGATAGAAAGGAAGTAAGAGGAGAAAAATCATCTTCCAGATTGTGCAGAAGAAGATTATGAAGAATCCAAGGAAAATTACTGGTGTAACAATTCTTTGTCTAATAAGAGTAATAAACCAATTACTAATGTGTGATTTTTCATCATTAGTTACTTCAATCAAGAAATATAATTTGGTGATAAGATTTAAAAACGTTTAAAATAATTTTGTTGTATAACTTGTAATGAATCATAAAGTGGTGATACTTTGAGTTTTGATGGCAGCAGAGTTTTAAATTGTAGTCTTTGAGTTATGACACCATGTAGTATTGTATGTTGTTATACACATTTTGGACGAATATGCTACTTCCATCTTCAGGTGTAGAAGATTCCTGAAGTACCCTGAAGAGAGGCAACTTTTTCCTCCATAACACTGGTAACTGCCTGCAAGACTACATATTCCGTAAACCCAGGAATAACTATCTGTATGCTGTGTTAGCAGTTAACCTTGCCACTTCATTTGGGTTATAAAACTTAAGTAAAAATTCTGATTGTGTCTCCTATTCAATGGACAATGGGTTTCTTCCTGGGGGATAAAGCGGCCGGAGTGTGAAGTTGACCACTATTATCCATTTGGTGCTGAGGTTAATTAGTGGAACTGTGTTTTACTCCCTCCACATGTCTTCGTATCATGGACAGGGACTACTCTACGTTTTTGACCTTACAAATTTTGATTTGGCAACTCATTTTACTAGCCTAGCACAGTTACATCTAGAAGATTTTGTTCTGATGTTCAAGTACAGAAACTTAGATCAGGTTATACCTATGGATGAAAAAAAAAAGTTTTAAATCCCCAGATATTATAAATCTTTGTTGAGAACCTTAAACTTGTCATCAGTAGAGAAACTGGCCTTAGATGTTTTTCTTTAATGTTTCAGAGTAATATTTGTAGCATTCTCTGGTGACTATCTTAAAGGCAGTGGAAGTCACATTGATCGTCTGAATATGGATGGTAAAGGAGGTCGTATTCATGTAGTTGAGGGTGGTTTGCATAGAGAGTTCCTCTCATTGCATTATGATGAGGACTTGCACAGGATCTTCTGGACTGATTCATTTGCTGCAGATAAGATTGCTAGTGCAGGAGTGGATGGTAAGAAAACAATACATAAACAAATATATTTTCCATTGTTTTTTAGAAAGAGATTTGTCAGTGTATATGCATAAAAAGTTGAGCCTCAGCTGAAGAAAAGTGATCTTTGCCATTGTAAAGTGACTGAATTTACTAGTTACAGAAATTTTTGAGTTGTATGATTTAAAGAATGTAAAACAGTGGAATTTTAAATGTAGAGGCCATTTTATTTTAGTTCATACAAGCTTCTCTGCATTCTGGAAACACGTAAGGGGACAGTAGGGCAACAAGAATACTATACAAATCTCATGTGAATTGTGAATACACTAGGAAATGTCTGAAAAATCAGAAGAAAACATTTTGGATTTAATTTACCCACAGACACACTGTTAAGGATCTTCCACAATAAGGTGACAACTATACTGTTATGTTAATAGACAGGAAACCAGGACGTCATTGGACATTGTCACATATTTATTTGAAGGATTGCCTCATAATCCTCTTTCAGTTACCTTGAATAAGAAATGGAACTGTCATAATATGGTGTGAGAATTTCTACAAAGTTACTGAAAATGCGGTCATGCAGGTCAAAACCATGTTATCCAGTAATTTCTGTAACTGGTGTCTTTAGTGAGTTAATGATGGCAAATTTGATCCAAATTTTATGTTTTTTAAGACAAGCCTTGGTTTCATTAGCATGAATACCTGAGCACCCAAAAGAGATGCTGGAGAAGAGGAAATTATCTTCATCTGCACAGTTCAATTCTTATGTGAAAGTTGGTGTTTGGTGCACCCTGAGTGCCAAGGAACGTTGTGGGACCTGTGTATAATGCACATTCGGTAATTTTGAGGGGTATATAAGACAGATACTGCAAGTTCACCAGTAACCATCTAAGAGTTGTCACTGCACTCTATTACTGTAGCTTGAGTAGGCAATTTAGCTAGTGTCTTAATGAGCACCCTAGCAGAAGTGATGGTGTTAAATAACCTAAACTTTTAATAAAACTTTATTTGCATGGGCACAAGCTATGATTGCTAACATGAGATTTGAGCATGCAATGTTCAGTGGTTTCAGTATGTGTTGTCTTTACATTTTTTTTTTTTTTCCTAACAGGTATGCACAGACATCCGTTCAGAGAACAACTTGGTACACTGTACGATATTTCATCACTTTCCTTTGATATTTATTGGACGAGGCCAGAAGAACCTTATATTTATTGGGTCAACAAATACAGTCATAATCGAATGAAACGAATGTTTTTTAGTGAGTACAGTAGAATTTCTTTAACCGAGATGCTAATACTTTGTTTGTTGGTTAAGGAGAATAGGGCCGAAGTCTGAAAGTCCCCCAAAAGGCCTATAAGGTTGTCTATACGTCAAGCATTATGATATCTCCTGACCCCTTTTATTCTACTGAGTCAACTTCTTCAGTTATAAAGACTCTGATCCACAGTTATCTGGTCCTTCAGCATCGCTGTAGAAACTAAAGACATTCCAGACAACAATAGAAAGGTGCTCTGACACCTCTAAATCAGCAGCTGAAGGAAACAGGAAATTAATTTCTCTCCAATTAGTTGTGCAACCCACATGTAGAAGAAGTCATAGAAAATTACCTGTAAGAGCTTAGGTCGGTATAGGTACTGTTTGGTAACCCAGAATATTTGATAGTCCAGCACCTGTCCATTCCCATGGGTGTTGGATTAAAAGAATCCTACTCTATTGTTTTAATTCTTGACTGCATCAGCATAAGAACCGTGATTCCCAATTGTCCACCATACTGGGAAGTTTGAAGTGTCCTTTTATTACTGGCCCTCAATTTTACTACAGTAACTAAAAACCCCTTTAAAATGCACTAAATTTTTTAATAAATGATGGCCCGGAGAAATAAATTTCATCGAATGAATTATTTGCAGGAAAATGTGTTAAAGTGAATATTATATTTAGTGCAGGAAAAAAGTGTGATGATCCACAGAGATACAGATTATCGGCTGTAGAAAGAGAGGGATTAGGAGTAACAAAATAGGAAAATAAATGTTATGCAATCTTGCTTGTTGAGCTTCTACTATTTTGATGCATGTACTGTGCATCTTGTACAGTTGTTTTCCGGACCAACAAATGCTTTTGCTGGTCTGAATAATGAATAGAAAAAGAAACTTCTTACAACTACTGAATTTATTGCACAAACTAAATGCACAGTATTATAGACCAATGAATATTAAAGACTTATCTACAACATGTTTCCTTATAAACGTACAGTTTTCAGGTAGCACAGTATGTCAAGTTGTAAACAAGTTGCCAATGATAAGCTATTATTTGCAAATTCCTACAGTCTGTAGTAACTTCCATGTAGATATCAATTAGGCATAAAAGGTACAACTTAAACAGTTTCTAAAAACTTATGGTTAAAATATGATTGAAACATTTCTTATATAGTTTAATATGATTTATACAAAGAAAAAGTAAGAAAAGTGTTTAATATTCATATGTATTTAATACTTTGCATTTAGTTGGTGCAATAAAATGAGTATTTTGATCTGAAAATTCATGGAATGGACAACTTTAAAGTAATATTTACAATTGCTTTTTAATATATGGAAAAAGGTTGCCATATTTATGAGACAGTTGACATGAACATAGCAAGAATGCAAATGGTGCACTGTGTGAGGTGCACGGACAGATGAATAGATGGATATATTTTACAAATAAGGTGCACTTTTCTATTATTTCATAAAGACTGCATTGTTCATAATTGTTGACTGAAGAAAGGAAAACACCTTGTCCTCTCAAAGAGAAAAGAATAGTATGTGGAGGAGGATAAATGTTTATGCTAGGTTGTGTATGCATTTTCAGGAAATATCTGTGTGCACACTGAGTTTTGTTGATACTGGTCAGAAATTAATGCATCATACATAAAGATGACCATTTATTATGGAAAGAGTATGTATGCAAAAATAATTAATGTCACACTGTCGTTTGTTGCTATTCATACTACACTGTAACACTTTGATCAGTGATACTGTTGGCACTTAATATTTACAGAACAACTTTATTTTAGATACTGGTGAATTGAGCTTGAAATTGGTAGCAGCACGTAAGGTCAAGGCCAAGGTGGATCATCCTTGTCAGAAAAATAATGGAGGATGCAGCCATATTTGTGCAGCAGTTCTCAAACGTGCAGTAAGTTAAAAAAAATTAATTTGCAGATTTATTCTTTAGCAAGACAGGGAATTTTGAAATTGACAATGTGTAATAGTTGACTGTATAACCATTTTCTTAAATAAGCTGTAGACAGTGATATGGAGATATCTTTCAAGGTCTGTCCCATTTTTCTCTTGCAAGTTATGCTACAAATGTCTGCATTCACTATTTATCAGATGTCACATTATTGTGCTGGTGACCCCCTATTCAAGATTGCATCATCATGTTGAATTGCTGAAATACTTCTTGATTTTGAGGTAGTCTGATTTTGCTAAGCTGGACAATATGCCTAATTTTTCAACTGATCTGATTAGCTGCAAAGGTGGTGTGTTTTTTAAACTGAAATTTATTTTTCACCACTTTGGTATAGCTGTATTGAGTATGCACATTATTTTAATCATCCCATTGTTAATGAAATAGACATTCAAAAATTTTCTGTCACTTTTTGTTTCAAAACTTCTTGGTAATGAGTGCAAGGAAATAATACTCAGTCCACTGCAAGAGGAAGACCAAACACAGAACCTAGTCAGATATTCTTAGAGCCCAACATAAGGTGTACTGATCATCTGAAAGACTGTGCTATTAGTGTTGTGTCTGAATACATAACAGTAAATAAACAGCTGATATATACACATGCCAAACTTATGAAGCTGGCTTCTGTGTAACCTGTTCTTGTATTTATCATATGAAAACCTAAATTTATAAATCAGAATTTTAATGCAGCAACAGAAGTATTTCCAGAAATACAAGTGCTACACATTCAAATATATATATATATATATATATATATATATATATGTACATCACTTTATTTCAGGAACTTGTCAACAATTTTTAAAAATAAATAACATTAACTAACTTCACATAAGTACTTTCTACTAGAATATTTAAGGTTTCATTACAAGGATGTAAACATTTTTCATTTGTAACAGTATCACTTGCTGAGAACCCAGTTAAAATCTGGCTGCTAGCACTATATCCTGGAAGATTATTATTACCCATCCCTGCTTGGTAAAGTTTAGGGCTCTGTAGAAAACCCCATTTTTTGAAGTGGTATGAAATATTATTTTTAGAATAGAACATAGCCCTTTGTAAATTCTCCTTCGAATACTTTCAAATGAAAATTTTTGCAGGTATGTTTATGCCCAGTTGGACTGGTGTTGTCTCACAATAAAACATGTTCTACACGTGTCCATTGTCATGGAGATATGTTCAAATGCGAAGTTGCGAACCTTTGCATTCCTGGAACAATGAGGTACATCTTGCACATTTTGTTGTGGCTAACATCATGAACAGAAGTAAGAGTGAAAATTGATTCCTCTTACTGTCTCATAGAGTAATTGTATTACGCTTGGAACTTAAAACTGTCACAGTTATCTAGAAACTAAAGTGAATGGCTTATGAGTTGGTGATAGTATATTTGAAAGTGGCAAATTTTCTAAAACTAATTTATGCAGAAGATAATCAAGTTAGGGTTTGTTCAATGTGTTTGGCAGGAATCTTCAAGCTAAAGTATAATATGAGCCTTTAATTCTATTAACTATGATATTTGGATCAGGTAACTTGTTTGGGAATTTTAAAAATGTATGTGCTTCCTTTTGCTGATCCCAGTGGTCGTGCAGTCTAAGGTGTGGGTTTGCAACTGCTGGCTTGCTGGGAATGCGGGTTCGAATCCTGCTGAGGGCATAGATACGTGCCTCTTGTGAGCGTTGTGTGTTGTCAGGTAGAGATCTCTGTGTCAGACTTATCACTCATTCAGAAGTGTCCTACAAATTGTAGTGTATCTGAGAGTGATTGTGAAGCCTCGATAATGAGGAGACCTTAACCCACTAGAGGCTGTTGCACCATGTGGGGGAAGAAAATATGCTTCTTTTATGACACCACACTAGTGTGAACCTGTGTGGTACTTGCTTTTAACACATCTATTGTGACTGTGTGAAACTTCATTATATGGGTTGAAGTAAACACCTAAAATTTATAATGGAGATTTATGTAGAATTTGTGTAGAACTTTTGATCAGAATGAGGGTTTATATACATTTTATCATAATGAAAGCAGCATGTCACTAACATAATGACTGTTTCTGTAGGTGTGATGGAAATCGTGATTGCCCAGATGATGGTGAAGATGAAGTGAACTGTGAGTCCGGTGTATGTTCAGATAGCCAGTTTGCTTGTGCAAGTGGACAGTGCATTTCAATTGGTAAAAGATGTAATGGTGACAGGGACTGTTTGGATGGAACTGATGAAATGGATTGCCATCCAGAAGAATGCAACCAAGGTATGTCAAATGTCATTTTACACTGTTATTGGTAAGATCTTCAATTTTATTCTGCCTTATCATATGAAATATATATAAATCTTAAATACCAACATTGTTGGTGGAAACTGTTTACTGGAAACCAAAGCAATAAACATTATGACTGCATCACTTAGTTTAGTGATATATCAGATTTTCAGTTTGCGTGCGCATCTGGTGAATGCATTTTGAAGAGCTGGCATTGTGATGGTTCTGAAGACTGTAAAGATGGTTCAGATGAAGAAAACTGTGTTGAAGGTATGAAAGTTAACACTTGTTACTGAATGTTCTTTTGTGAGTCCCAGGTTCAAACCATGTCTCAGAGACCAACTATGCTATTTACCATTTTTGTGTTTCCCTCACTCTTGGCAAATATTTATATAGTCCATGAAATTAGAATGCAAGTTGCAGATACTTCTGTCATGTACATTGCAACTGATTATCCATAAATCATCCTACCATGTGATGTCTGTTTTAAGTTCCTGACAACATTATTAAATAAGCCACAAACATACAATCAATATACAAAACAACAAGTACAATATGTAATTGCATAAAATAAAATATTATATATTTTATAATAAACTTTATTTCTAGTCTTAACATAATCTGATATTTTAATTTCTTTTGCAGTTACTTGTAATTCCGATCAGTTTAGATGCATTATTGGTCAGTGTATTCCCAGGAAGTGGGTGTGTGATGGACAAATGGACTGTGTAGATAATTCAGATGAAGATAATTGTGGTAAGTTACTCAGTATTATCCTGTAAGTTTTGGGAGGACTCATGTACGCAGCACGAAAAAAAAAAATGTTTTAAGTGCCTAAAATTGAGTGCTATTAAGGTTGTTATTTTCCATTCATTGTTTAAGTAACAAAATTTCACCAGTGTATTAAAGAATCAAAACTGTTGACAAGGTTCTTAGTACTTAGTATGTCTATGGTAATATCATGTGACCATAACTAACAAAAAGAGATTAATTAATGTGAATTATCAGTGGTGTTATGCCCTCTGAACTGGAAAAAAATCATTTTGCTTAAGACAAACTATTTGCTGTCAGACACTTGGACATGTGGAGAACACCACCACTAGAATAAAGAAAATCTTACAACTGTTCAGAATCTCTTTGAGTGCATGTGTTATGTGAGAAAACAGGCTAATGGGGGGAGGCTGTTGCTTTTAGGGTAATAAAAGCAATATTATTATGGAAGTAGCAGTAAATATTTAACCCATATGAATGTAATGACACAGTCTTTTCATGATATTACACATAACTAGCAAAACTTCCTTCAGGCATTTCAGTGGGAAATTGTCTTGTCACAATACTTATTTCACTGATGCACGTTTTTACGTTATGGTCTTCAAGGGACACTAAGAAATTAATTTGGCTGCAGGTACAGCCAGTAAATTGAAAGACTTCTGGAGAAGTACTGTTAGTAACAAATAAGGAAGTCTCAGCTCCTTTAGAACCCACCATTTCTATTATTTAATGTAAATGCCACATTTATTGGTTATGAGACATGGATGACAAAGTTTGTTTAAACATTTGGGCTTCTACTACAGTGTAAATAAGGTCTTCACTCTTCTGGGTTGAAAGGCAGTGTGGAGATGGAATGGATAGGCTGTCATGAAACATCTGTCAACAATTCACAAACATATGCTGCATAACAACCCAGAAGAGAAGAATTTATTTAAACCAGTTGTTTTGATGTCTGTTATTGCTCATCTATGTATATGATATTTGTTCAATTATGTAACCTCGTGTAATATAACATTGATATTGTTAGGAAAATCAGTGCCATAGATGTTTTAAATAGATGTAAATCCCACATAAGGGGAAATTTTTCATGATTTTGATTATCTGAAAATTGTTCTTGAACTTGCATATTTACAGCAGCTTAAATAAGAATTGTTATTCCAGCTCCTGTGACATGTGGAACTGGGGCGTTTTCCTGTACCAATGGTCGCTGCATTGATAGTACTCTTCTCTGTAACCATGTGGATGATTGTGGAGACATGTCAGATGAAGAGCCTTGTAAATTTCCAGAAACTTATACATCTTCCAAGCCCTGTAATCGTGACGAATTCACTTGCAGTATATTTGGGAATAGAAGTGTCTGTGTTCCATTGACAGCTAAGTAAGTAAGAGTTCCGACTTAACTCTTTGTATGTGAATGGTTAAACCAACGTCAGTAGCAGAATGTGAAGCTTGTGCATTGCTGATGTAGGAGCTTATCACTGACCATTGAGATAGAACCACTGTCATTTTCCCAGTATATATTCTCTAAGATCCCAATCAGTGCTATTCTACCATTTCATGCTCTGCATTCAAAGTGACTACTTTGTGACACAAAATTGTGAATTTGAAATAAATTGCAAGAAAAAGGGTATTAGAGATCTGTGTGGAGGCAAAAGTAAATGTGATTAATGAGGTAGTGGTTGAGAGTAGTCGTGTTCTTGGAGATTTCCACAATGCAATGTTTTGAATAGGTGAACAGTGTAACTTTTGTAAGCTATTGCGCATATGTGGGGTTAAAGATATCAGGCACATTGGAAAGCTTGCAGCTGAATTATTGGTACATGAACCTAATTTCTTGAGTCTGTGATTGCTATTGGAAAGTGTGAAAGATATAAATTTCCAAGGAATTTTTTTAAAATTCTGGTGGAATTGATTTGAGCAGGAGGTGAAATATTGTTATAATCTGTTAGGACTAAGGAGAAATTACCTCACCTGCAGTTGGAGTCCACAACTGAACCCATATATAAACATGGCAATAAACTGATTGCAGTAATCAATCGGAGCACTTTACTGTTATGAACTACATGCAAAATTTTGTCCAACATATGTCTGTGAAGGTTAAATCCATATGTAGAAGATATTATTGGATGTCATCATTGTGTATTTTGAAGTAATAGATCAACTACTGACCAACTATTCTGCATTTGTGAGGCATGTGAGGAACAAGGCCGGCAATTATGTATGAAATAACATTGACCATTGTTGCCATTGAAAAGCAATAGGTATGACATGTTCTGGGGATGTGTCTATAACCTTGGTTATCCAAAATGCAAAGTGCATGTGTCATGTTTTGTTGCTTTATGTGGCCTGTCCAGCTGTACCATGTTCTTCCACATTAACTGATAAACAACATGAATGACAGAAAAAAGTTTCAAGACACTGTCATAAAAGTATATAGGTCTTCATGTAAAGTACATGGTATTGTTAATCAGATTTTAATGATACTTTAATTTTCTTCACAGATTTTTGGAACATACTTGTATATAAAATTTCATGACAATCTGTCCATTGGGAGCTGAGTTGTTCTGGGCAGGCAGGTGGGCGGGCAGGCACTTTTTAATTTTGCAAACACACCTAAGAGGGAAATAACAAGGAACAGTGGATTATATATGTATAGACTCCAAGAAAGCCTTTGATTCGGTTAGGAGGGAAGTTCTGTATAACACTTTTTCTGAATTTGGTATACCCCTAAAACTAGTTACATGGATTAAAATGTGTTTGATACCTGTGTTAGCCTGAATAGATAAACTTGTACAATATGTTTCCTATTTAGAATAATCTGAAATGAGGAGATACCATAACACCATAGCTTATCAACCTTACTTAGGACAGTGATGAACAAAATGCAGCCTCTCTGTATTTGCGATGTGTCCCACAGTAAAATTCAAGAAACATGCAACAGAAACATTTGAAATTTGATAAATAACTAATTTACCATTTGGCCCACTTTTCAACTCAAGAACTGAAAAGCCTACTGGCACAAAGAAATATGCTGATATGATGGTGGATCCTCAACAACAACTTAGCTCTTGGTTAAAAGATTTTAAAGACATGAGGACAGTTTCAGCATTTTCTCATCACTGTCTCACTTAAATGCCGAAACTGCTCCAGATGAATTTTGTTTGTAAATTATAGATTTGCTGCACAATTTGAAACATAAAAAATAAATTCTGTGCTAGTACATTTGTTGACTTACAGAAATTCCATTTGTACTGATAATTTTTGACTGCATAGAAACATAACAGACTGGAAGTACTGATATTTGTAAAAAGTTCTTTTCAAAGATGAATACTGTGAAGATAAACATAGAAGATGATTAGATAATGAAAGAGAGGATGGCTGTATTCATGTTACAGCTTTGCAAATGTCTCCAGAAATTAACATTTAATGTCTAATAAGCAATGTCATTTTTTTAATTTATGTTCTTTTTCTTGAACACTGGTGAGTAACATAAGAGAAAGAACAAATGGAAGACAAAATTATTTGATATTTTGATGTGAATATTTTAATCTACTGCTTTTATTGGGTGGTAATTTTAATAATTTTAATAATTTTGTAACTTTAGCAAGCACAAGGTTAAGACTCCCTGAAAATGATCCAGATGCATTGAAACATGTAGGAGTACTTATGATATATAAAACAGTAGTAATATATATATGTTGTACATTTGTTGGTCTGGATAATAAACTAAAAAATTATTTGAGTGTACTCAGTTTATTTTACTGATGATTTGTTAAAAAGAGACACAAACAATTTTCAAATTCTCTATGATTAATTTATATTTCTGAAAGATTAATTACAGTATTGGCGCTAGTACTGACAGGACGTTATAATAAATGACCTGTGAATGAAAAAGTAGGTGCTTTTTATAATGTAGCTTTTAAACATTATTTTCTGTTGATTTGGCCTTTGTGCCCAGAAAGTTTTTCAACACTGCTTTAAAATGTGCTGCTGAAGAGGTCTTAAAATACCAGTAGGAATTTCAATTGAATCAGAAACAGCAGATTTTGGGTTATGCTGACGTTAGTGTCTTTATTGAAAATATGTCAGCAGCAGAAACATGGAAACTTTCTTATGGGCTAATAAAGAAATTTGAATAGATGTAAAAAATAGTGACTTTCAGTATATGTTTATATCTCATCACAAGGATTCAGGACAAACTTATAATTAATGGTATACAGTAAATTATTTGAAAATATGGCAGAGTTCTGGTAAAATACCAACAAATTGAAATGACCGTACATTAATGAAGAAATTAAAGAGTGAATTAAATTCAGAGTATTTTCATTCTCTTCCTGTTCAGATTCTGTCTTTATTCTGCTGTCCGAAAACACAGATTAAACTACATACAACCATAATCTTTTCTCAATCATATGGGTGTGTAACTTGGTTTCTCACACTGGAGTTTTTTAAAACTGAGTGCTGAGGAAAATTTTAGACCTCAGAGGGAGGAAACAATAGGGGCTGGAACAAACTGCATAATGAGGAGCATCATTATTAGTACTCTTCTTTAGGTGTTACTAAGAATGTCCAATCAAGGAGCATGAGTCTGTTAGAGCATGTAGGTTAGGAGAGAGGAGAGATGGGTATGTTGTTTTGTCAGAAAACCTAGAGAGCATTTGGAAGACTAGGATGAATTTGGTAACAATAATTTTGTGATCTCTGACAGGTTTTTAGCTCTTTGGTGATAGGGGATAACAAACAATTGTTACCTGCAATACCACTAGGTGAGAGAAATTAGCTTGATTAGAAAGTATAGTCATTGACAGTGTGTTGTATTGTATTGTATTGTATTTTATTATCTTTCCTTGGATCCTCATCGGATTACAAAATCCATGGATATGGAAATAGTCAGTTATAATAATAATAAATGTACATCATCGTTAAAATTCTA
>Ga0123355_10002035_pt1 | contig 28576 bp, 20 predicted proteins | sample TergutEmb28metaG_3_FD_89872 | JGI IMG/M metagenome (GOLD analysis project Ga0123355, IMG submission 89872) | Embiratermes neotenicus P1 segment gut microbial communities from Petit-Saut dam, French Guiana - Emb289 P1 | ecosystem: Host-associated > Arthropoda: Insects > Digestive system > Gut ... | reverse complement strand
TCCGTTTTATTGCATGGACATACACATATTCCCATGATTAAGGAAAAAAATAATATTGTAATTTCTAATCCGGGTTCGGTTGGAATACCTAAAGGCGGAAGTGATTCCGGTTATCTTTTATTGGAAGAGTCTAAAATTATTCTAAAAAATATAACTGGTAAAATTATTGAAGAAAGAAAGATTTAATTTGAAAAAGGCCAAGCAAGTTTACTAGAAAGTGCAGGTGATAATATGATTAAGGATTTAGAGGCTGTCCTCAGTGGGGGCGAAAGTTATACTACTGAATATAAAGAATCAGCTGACAAGTCTCTAGCATCTGAAGTTTGCGCATTTGCTAACGCATCGGGCGGACGAATTTTTGTTGGTGTAAATGACGAAGGTCAGGTTGTAGGTGTAGATACCAGTAATACTGCACGATCACGAATACAAGACACTATTAATCAGATTGAGCCACGTCTGGTTGTTGATATCGCTGTTCACAATAATATTATTATAATTACTGTTCCAGAAGGTACAAACAAACCATACTTTTGCGCAAAAGGATTCTATTTACGCTCGGGACCGAATTCGCAAAAATTAGAACGTAATAGTATAATTGAATTTCTGCAAACAGAAGGTAAAGTCCTTTTCGATACAATTGCTAATGAAAAATATCCGATTTATGACTGCTTTAACGACGATGAATTTTCAAAATATCTCAAAAAGTCAAATATAAGTGATGTTCTTCCGCGTGAATTGGTATTGAAAAACTTAGGGTGCGCTGAAATTGTTGCTAATGGAAATTTGTCATATACAAACGCTGGATTGCTGTTTTTCCGTAATAACTCCGAAACTGTGCACTTTGATTTTACGCATGTTATTTGCGCATTATATAAGGGAACTGATAAAGTGGATATTATTGATGCTAAGGATTTAAGAGGAAGCATTATTGAAAACATTGATGACTCAATGGTGTTTCTCAAACGAAATCTAAGAGAACGATATGAAATTAAATCTGTGCAACGTAAAAACATATTAGAATTACCAGAAGATGCTATAAGAGAGGCAATAACAAACGCTGTTTGTCACCGCGATTATTTTGAGAAAGGATCACGGGTAATGATTGAAATTTTCGATAATCGTTTGGAAATTACCAATCCTGGCAGTATTCCTAAAGGTCTTACAAAAGATAATTTTGGAAACACAAGTATAACTCGAAATCCCATTATTGCTAGTTTGTTGCATCGTATAAACTATATTGAACGAATGGGAACAGGAATCAAAAGAATGAATCATGCAATGGAATCTGCGGGACTTAAAAAGCCTATTTTCAAAACAGAAGGTGATTTCTTCAAAGTTATCTTTGAGCGAGATATATCAATCATATCTAAAAACGCTGGCACTGTAAATGGCACTGTAAATGGCACTGTAAATGGCACTGTAAATGGCACTGTAAATGATAAAACAATTTTAGAAGTTATTGCCGAAACTCCAAACATAAATTATGAAGAACTAGCTGAACGCTTAAAACTATCACGCCGAACAATTTCACGTAAAATAAAAATTCTTTGCGAACAAGGCAAAATCAAGCGAATAGGATCAGCAAAAAATGGCTATTGGGAAATATCGTAAAAACTTAATTTATTATAAGAGCTTATTGAAAGACAAATAATTAAAGTTTACTTATATGTAAAAACAATCTTTGATTAAATAATAAAATTTAGTGTTTTTTTTAAGAAAAAACATACCAATATTTATAATATTATGCTATAATAGTTAGGTGGTAAGTTTTATGGCAGAAGGTAAATCTTCCAAGGAAGTTATCATGAAGCGAAGTATAAGTTCATGGTTGGAAATATTAATTGTAGTTTTAATCACTATCATTTTCTACAAAATACTAATATTAATAGGTGTTTTTCAGTTTTTTGATGAAGGTGGTATGGTTTCATTTGCGATTATTCCCTTATTATATCTCGCTTTTAAATATGGTCCTTTAAAAGGAATTATAGCCGGATTAATTTTTGGAATTTGTATTGTATTTGTTATTGATAGTTCCAATTTATGGTATATCAACATATTATATTATGGTTTGGGCTATAGCATAACAGGAATTGCAGGACTTTTCAGACATGCTTTTCGAGGAAATCAGAAAGAAGCTATTATAGGAATAATAACCGCAACTTTTTTAAGTTTTCTGATAAGATGTTTGATTGCGATAGGGCTATTTGATAATTCAGGAATTCCAAAAGAAGAGCCGATTTGGTTTTATTGGGTCATTCGGTATCACTTGCCGATCGCTTTGACTTCAATTGCGATCACTATGATTATCGTATTAAGCCTTTACAAGAAACTTGCGATAATCATCAATAAAGATTTCTAAAGGAGATTATATGAGTAATTTTAATATTGAGGAATTAGAAAGAAAAAGATCTGAAGTTTACGCTGCTTATAAAAAAGATATGCTAGTTGGTTGTCTGACCGCAATCTTTTTAGTCGGAATATTTTTTATTGTTCGCGCCAGCACTCGTTTAAGCAAATTTAAAGCGGAATATAAAGACCAAGTCGGAAAAGCGGTTGTCGAGAATAAGTTCGTTGATGGTCAATATTTTCCTAAGGGTGGCTTTTCTTGGGCCGAGATAAAAGATGCAGGATTTTATAAAGATCCGGACAGACACGTTTCCAGAGACAAAGTGGCCGGAAAAATTGATGATGTAAAATTTGAAATGAGTTATGTTGAGTTAATTGAAAAAAGAGTTCGGTCTAACGGAAAAACCACAACCGTAGAATATATTCCTTATTTTAAAGGTCGTTGGTTTATCTTTGACTTTGAAAGAAATCTTAATCAAAAAGTTTTAGTTATGTCTGGTAAGCGCGGTAACCATCACTTAAGAGAAAAACTTCAAAAGGCTGAAACCGAAAGTATTGAATTTAGTAAGCAATTTAAAATCTTCACAACTGATCAACACAAAGTATTCTATTTATTGACACCTGCGGTTATTGAGACAATTAAGGCTCTTGATAAAAAATATCCTGGCGCGATGAATATTGCTTTTATTAATGGTAGAGTCCATGTTTCTTTATATGATAGAAACTATTATATGCGGGTTAGAGTAAATAAACCTTTAAATCAAGAAGTCATTGATGGAATATGTTCTAATCTAAATGTTGTGGAAGATTTGATTCACGAGCTTAAGCTCAACACGCAAAAGTTTAAAGATTCCTAATTTAGGATTTTTATATAACCGTCAGACGAACGGGGATAGCTTGGTTAACTCCCAAGAAAAACGTCAACAAAAAATTTTAAAGGAGAAAGAAAAATGAGTGGATTACAATTATTTTTAGTCATTGCTATACCAATTTTATTACTTATAATTATATTTTTCGCATGGTATATCAGCACACTTAACAGATTAAGAAGATACAAAATAAAAGTTGAAGAAGCAGAATCAGGAATTGATGTTGCGTTAACTAAACGTTTTGACTTACTTAATAAAATGGTTCAAGCGGTAAGATCTTATGTTAAACACGAAAGAGAAACTTTAGAAAGTATTGTTGGTCTTCGTCAGCCTGGGGCTGGTGCTTCAATTGCGGAGAAGCAAGAATGCATGGACAGATTAAATTCTGGATTTGCTCAAATGCGTGTTATTGTTGAAAATTATCCTGATCTTAAAGCTAATACAAACTTTCTTAAAATGCAAGATGCGGCGAGAGATGTTGAAGAAAATCTTCAGGCTTCAAGAAGAATTTACAACTCAAATGTTGGTCGCTACAATATGGCAATAGCTGTTTTCCCTTCTAGTATTGTTGCTAGACGCAACAACTTTGAAAAGTTAGATATGTTCAAAGCGGAAGAAAGAAAACGCCAGGATGTAGATTTAACAGTTTAATTAAAATTAGGCAACACGAAAAAAGTGTTGCTTTTTTTGACGGATGAGGTGAAAATAATGTCTGATTATCTGGATAGATTAAATGCGGCGCAAAAAGAAGCGGTTATGGCTACTGAAGGACCAGTTGTAGTTATAGCTGGTGCTGGGAGTGGAAAAACTAGGGTCTTAACGAGTCGTATTTTTTACTTAATGCATAATTGTGGAATTGCCTCTCATACAATACTTGCGGTAACATTTACAAATAAAGCAACAAAAGAAATGCGCGATAGAGTTAATGAATTAATTGAGGAAAATGGATTTAATGGTCCTAAAGATTTGAATATTTATACTTTTCATGCATTTGGTGCATGGGTATTGCGCCGTTATATAACTCTCCTTGGATATAAAAAGAATTTTGATATAATTAGTGACGATGATTCGTTAAAAATTATCAAAGAATTATATGAAAAACATGAAATTAATCCTAAGGTTTTCCCGCCTGAACAAGTTCTTGATTTAATCAGTAAAGAAAAAACTTTTCGAGAACGAGAATATCCGCAAAATGAAAAGGCAGATATTTATGATAAAATTAGCAATGCATACAAAGAATACACCAAGCGAGAAAGTCTTGTAGATTTTGATGATCTTTTATATTTGACATTCAGAATAATAAATGAGCATGATGAAATTAAAGAGCAATTCCAAAAAAATTTTCAGTACATACTTGTTGATGAGTTTCAAGATACTAATAAGATACAATATGATATTGTAGTTAAACTTGCTAAGGAGCACGAGAATATATTTATTGTTGGTGACCCAGATCAAAGCATTTATGCTTTTAGAGGAGCAATTTATAGCAATCCTTGGAGTATTGAAAAGGATTTTGATGAATGTAAACAATTTGTATTGGTAGAAAATTATCGTTCAAGTCAGAATATTTTAGATGTAGCCAATAACTTGATTAAGAACAATGATAATCGAGATGGAAATTTTTCAAAAATTATGAAAGCAAAAAAAACAGGATCCAAGCCAGTTTTTTATAAGCGCTTTACGAATTACCGTGACGAAACTCACTTTATTGCGATGGAAATTCTTAAAAGAGAAAAGGAAGGAATTCCTTTTTCTGAAATGGCGGTTCTCTATCGTAATAATGCTTTAAGCCGTAATTTTGAGGAAATATTTGTTCAATATAAAATACCATATATAATTTATGGCGGCTTATCTTTTTATGCCCGTATGGAGATAAAAGATTTAATCGCTTATCTGCGGGTTATTCTAAATTCTGATTCTAATTTTTTTCTTAAAAGAATTTTTAACATTCCTAAACATATAACGGGAATTGGAGCTAAGACTTTTCGTAAAATAGAAGAGTTTGCGGAAAGTAAGAAAAAAAGTGTTTTTGATATTTTATTAGAATTTCCTTTTACAGAAAAACAGAAAACAATCATTAAACCATTTCATCAGACAATAGTAGATTTAAGAACTAAAATTGAGCTGTTACCGATGCCTGACTTTATCGATTTGGTTTTAGCTGAAACAAGATATCTCCAATATCTAAAAGACATTGAAAAGGATGACAATTCTGATAGAGTTGATAATGTTAATGAGTTTAAATCGATATTTTTTGAGGTTTCAGAACTTCATTTGGGGCATAATAATTATGAGACTTTTCAATTGTTATTAAATGATTTGGTTTTGAAAACAGATGTCGATCATTCTTCTGATGAAACGCCTCGTGTTCGCCTTTCAAATTATCATCAGGTTAAAGGTTTAGAATTTGAGGTTGTCTTTCTGCCGTGTCTTGAACAAGGAATTTTTCCTTCAATGAAATCTTTAATGTCTACCTTTGATACAGAGGAAGAGAGAAGAGTATGTTATGTTGGTATTACTAGGAGTAAAGAATATCTTTATCTGACAAATTCACAAGAACGTCTTTTATATGGAAATTATAATCGTTTTGCGCCTTCTCAGTTTGTGCAGGAACTTGATGTTAGTCTGTTAGAGAATTTGAACGCTAATAAAACTTTAATTCAGAAAAAGCCGAATCCGGTAAGGACAAAAATAATAGGAAACGGTGTGGATTATCGTCCCGGTGATTTAGTAACGCACCAGATTTTTGAGACAGGTATAGTTATTCGAATTGAAGGTGATGTTCTGGAAGTGGCTTTTAAAGCGCCTTTTGGAATGAAAAAAGTAATGAAGGATCATCCTTCAATCTGTAAACAAGCGGAGGAAAAAAATGAGTGCGTCACAAAAACGAATTGAAGAACTAGTAAAAATTCTTAATCAGGCAAATATTGATTACTTTAAAAATAATAATCCTTCTTTAAGTGACAATGAGTATGATTTCTTGCTTCAGGAATTAAAAAATCTTGAAGAAGAGCATCCGGAATTTTTAAGTCCTAATTCACCAACCCAAAAAGTTGGTGGTTTTGTTTCAGAGAAGTTTGAGAAAGTTATTCATAAATCACCTATGCTTAGTTTAAATAATGCATTTTCCACTGATGATTTAAAGAAGTTTGATGAGCGAATTCAAAAAGAATATCCAAATCCTTCTTATTTTTGTGAATTAAAAATCGATGGCTTAGCAGTAAATTTAGAATATATTAGTGGCAAACTTTATATTGCCTCCACCCGAGGTGATGGTCAAATTGGTGAAAATATTACTGAAAATATTAAAACAATTAAAACTTTGCCACACCAACTTTTAAAGCCGGTCTCTATTGAAGTTCGCGGTGAAGTTTATATGCCGAAGAAAAGCTTTGAAAAGCTAAACGAAGAAAGAAAAGCTAGGGATGAAGTGTTGTTTCAAAACCCGAGAAATGCAGCGGCCGGGACTTTGAGGCAATTAGATTCTAAGATTGTTGCTAAAAGAAATTTAAATATCTTTTTATATAACTTAGTTGATTCTAAAGATTATCAGTATCAGCACGAAGTCATCGCTTTATTTGATGAGTTAGGACTTAATGTTAATCCTTTAGGTCGTGTCGTTAAAAATGTTGATGAAATGATTACTTATGTTGAAGAGTTTGAAAAGAAGAAAAATGATTTGGATTATGAAATTGATGGAATTGTAATTAAAGTTAATGAGCTTAAAGCCCATGAGACAATCGGCTATACTTCTAAACATCCAAAATGGGCAATAGCTTATAAGTTTCAGGCTGAACAGGCCACAACGAAAATATTAGGCATAACTTTTCAAGTTGGCAGAACAGGTTCCGTCACTCCGGTTTGTGAACTTGAACCAGTATTTTTAAGCGGTTCAACGATTAAAAGAGCGACATTGCATAATGAAGATTATTGTAAACTTAAAGATATCAGAATCGGTGCTTCAGTAGTTATCCAAAAAGCCGGAGATGTTATTCCTGAAGTCGCGGAAACAATTAAGGACGAAACTTTCTATCAATTAAATGAATTTAAAATGATTAAAAATTGCCCGAGCTGTGATTCTGAACTCATCAAAAAAGACGCGGAACATTTTTGTCTAAATGATTCATGTCCGGAAAAGGAATTGGCGTCTTTAAGGCATTTTTGTGATCGTAATGCGATGAATATCGAGTCTATGGGAGAAAAAATCTTAGAACAATTCTATGAAAAAGGTTTTATTAAAAATATTTTCGATATATATGATTTGGAAAAGCGTTATGATGAACTTGTCGAACTACCGGGACTCGGTATAAAATCTATTCAAAAAATTATCGATAATATTAACACAAGTAAAAATAATTCATTAGATAAGTTACTGTTTGGGCTTGGAATTAGAAACGTAGGTGCCAAAGCGGCTAAAGTATTAGCGAAAAACTTTCGCAGTCTTGAGCGTTTAAGCCAGGTGACTATTGATGAACTTAATACGATTATGGACATTGGCGGAGTAATTAGTTTGAATGTTACTAGTTTTTTTCAGGAGAATCCGACTATTGTTGAAAAAATTAAAAATTATGGTATTAACACGATTTATGATGGCGTTGAAGTTAAGACCGATCATTTTTTCTCTGGAAAAAGCGTTGTGATTACTGGCACATTGGAAAAATTTAAAAGAAACGAGCTAACGGAAACTCTAGAGAATCTTGGCGCGAAAGTCTTAAACAGTGTATCTAAGAAACTTGATTTTTTGATTTGCGGGAAAGAAGCTGGCACAAAACTAGATAAAGCAAAAGAGTTTGGTGTCAGAATTATTGAAGAAGAGGAATTAAAGGAAATAATTGTATGAATAATGATAAAATCCGGATTATTGGTGCCCGGGAGAACAATTTAAAAAATGTTAGTTTAGAAATACCAAAAAATAAATTAGTAGTTATGACAGGACTTTCCGGAAGCGGAAAAAGCTCATTGGCCTTTGATACGATTTATCAGGAAGGTCAAAGACGTTATGTTGAATCATTAAGCAGTTATGCAAGACAGTTTCTGGGAAATCTAGAAAAACCATTAGTTGATTCAATTGAAGGCTTAAGTCCAAGTATTTCTATTGATCAGAAATCCACAAGCAAAAACCCGCGTTCAACGGTTGGGACAGTGACAGAAATATATGATTATTTCAGAATTCTTTTTGCACGAATTGGCACACCTCATTGTATTACTCACAATGAACCGATCGAATCACAAAGCGCCGAGGAAATCATTAATAAGATTCTGGAGTTAAAGACAGATACCAGAATCATGATTTTAGCTCCTGTAGTGAATCTGGAAAAAGGAACTCATAAAAAAACTATTGAAAGTCTGATTAAAGATGGTTTTGTCAGGGCTAAAATTAATGGAGAACTTATTGAACTTGATTTAGCAATCGAATTAGATAAAAATAAAAAACACAAAATTGATGTAGTTATTGACAGAATAGTTATTAAGGATGATATTCGTTCCAGAGTCGCTGATTCGGTTGAGACGGCCTTAAAATTAGGTAATGGTAAAGTTATTTGCGATACAATGGATAATAAGGAACTTGTTTTCAGTGAGAAGTACGCTTGTAAGATTTGCGATTATAGTCTTAATGAACTAGAGCCGAGACTTTTCTCTTTTAACTCACCCTTAGGAGCTTGCTCGCACTGTAATGGACTTGGCAGAAAATCAGAAATCTCTGAAGACTTAATAATCAATAAAAAAATAAGTATTAATAAAGGTGCAATTCTGCCTTACAAAAATGTTGATAATAATAATCTTTCAATGAGTACATTAGAGACAGTTTGTCAGCACTTTAAAATTGATATGAATATACCTTTTGAAAAGTTACCGGAAGCACATAAGAAGATTCTACTTTACGGAACTAATGAAAAAATTCATTTTAAATTAAAATCAACATCAGGAAGAGTTCATGAAAAAACTGATGATTTTGAAGGAATAATCACTCATTTTCAAAGACGCTATGCAGAAACAAGTTCTGAATGGATCAGAGATTGGATCGATGGTTTTATGATTGAAAGCGAATGTCCTGTTTGTAAGGGTAAAAGACTTAATGCGATGGTTCTTCATGTTAAGATAGCGGATAATAATATCAGTGATTTAATGAGTATGCCGATTACCGGCCTAATGGATTTTATTGTTAATCTGAAACTTGATCCGGAAAAAGCAAAAATTGCTGAGTTAGCGATTAAAGAAATTAAAGATAGAATACGTTTTTTAATTGATGTTGGTCTGGATTATTTAACTCTTTCACGAGCAGCGATGACACTTTCGGGCGGAGAAGCGCAAAGAATTAGACTGGCAACGCAGATTGGATCACAATTATCGGGAGTTTTGTATGTTCTTGATGAACCTTCTATTGGTCTTCATCAGCGAGATAATGAAAAACTTATTAATACGCTTAAAAAGATGCGCGATCTTGACAATACATTAATAGTTGTAGAGCATGATGAAGAAACAATGTTAGAGGCCGATTATTTAATTGATATCGGACCGGGAGCGGGTATTCATGGTGGTTATGTTGTGGCTGCCGGTACACCTATAGAAGTAATGAATGATGATAATAGTCTGACTGGGCGATACTTAGCCGGCAAAGAGCGAATCGATAAGCCAACTGTTAATCGTTTAGGCAATGGGAATTTTTTAGTAGTTAAAGGCTGTACAGAAAACAATTTGAAAAATGTTGACGCAAAATTCCCATTAGGAACAATCACTTGTGTAACAGGAGTTAGTGGTAGCGGTAAAAGCACACTGGTAAACCAAATTTTATATAGAATTATTCATAATCATCTTTATAAATCAAAAGATTTACCCGGTAAGTATGATAGTATTGACGGTTTAGATTATATTGAAAAAATTATTGATATCTCACAATCACCAATTGGCAGAACTCCAAGAAGTAATCCTGCTACATATACAGGTGTGTTTGATGACATCAGAGAAATATTTACTCATACTTCAGAAGCTAAATTGCGCGGCTATGAAAAAGGTCGTTTTTCCTTTAATGTTAAAGGCGGACGCTGTGAGCATTGTGGTGGTGATGGAGTTAAACGGATTTCTATGCACTTTTTACCAGATGTTTTTGTGGTATGTGATGTTTGTAAGGGGAAGCGGTATAATCGTGAAACCTTAGATATCAAATATAAGGGTAAGAGTATTGCGGATATTCTGGATATGACAATTGAGGATTCTTTAGAATTTTTTAAGAACATTTTTAAAATCAAAGAAAAGCTTCAGACACTGTTTGATGTTGGTTTAGGTTATCTAAAGTTAGGTCAGTCTTCATTGACCTTATCGGGTGGAGAAGCACAAAGAGTTAAACTGGCATCAGAGTTACACAGAAGAATTAGCGATAAAACATTATATATTTTAGATGAGCCAACAACCGGACTTCATACAGATGATATCAGGCGTCTGTTAAAAGTCATTAACAAGATTGCGGATGAAGGCGCAACTGTTATTATTATTGAACATAATCTTGATGTTATAATGTGTGCCGATCATATTATAGATTTAGGTTATGAAGGCGGTAATAAGGGCGGTCAAATTATTTATACCGGTAGCGTAGATGGACTTGTGGAATGTAAATTAAGTTATACAGGTCAGTTTTTGAAAAAGCATCTTCAGGCTTCAAGAAGAATATAAAGAAAATAAAGGGTTGTGATTATTTAGAGTTTAGAAATAAATGATAAATAAGTTGCGGCTTCTTTTTTGTTTCTCGGAAACATTAAAACAATATATTTTGTGAGAATATTGAATTTTGATGAATTATAGAGAAATGATTTTTTGGCGATTTGTTTTTGTGATACTTTCGATCAAGATATTGTTCTAACAAAATAAAAATACAGATTAGCTGCACTATTTATCAAATCTTAATAACATTGCTAAAAAATAAAACTAGCATTTTACATGCAAATATGATAGAATAACAATATGAAAAATAAAAGCGAAGAAATAATCAAAAAGCACTATGAAGGCTATGAGGAAGATATAAGATTTACCAAAAGCAAAGGAACTGCAGTTGAATTTTTTACGAATATGCATTACATTAAAAAATTCATAAAGAAAGGCGATAAAGTTTTAGAGATAGGAACCGCTACAGGCGCTTATGCTATTGAACTTGCAAAACAAGGATTTGATGTGACAGCAATCGATTTGGTACAATACAACATTGACGTGTTAAACAAAAAAGCCCAAGATATCAAAAACTTAACAGCTGAAAAAGGAGATGCCTTAGATTTATCAAAGTTTGCAGAAAACTCTTTTGACATGGTTTTATGCTTTGGACCACTATATCATTTATATAGCAAACAAGAAAGAATGCAAGCAATTAATGAAGCGATAAGAGTCTGCAAGAAAGACGGTATTTTAATGTTTGCCTTTTTAACATACTCTTCAATAGTTTGGGCTGATGGTATTTTGTGGCAACAAATAGATAAAATACAAGAATATATGGACAAAGATGGCAGGCTTCAAAACAGACCTGAGAATGTTTTTTCAGGCTATTTCATAGAAGATTTTGAAATGCAGTTTGAAAATTTAAATACACAACACATTGTTAATGTTGCATCAGATGGTTTAGCCTATATATTTAGAGATTATATTGATGCACTACCAGAAAATAAATACAAAATGTTTTTAAATTGGCATTTAAGCACTTGTGAAAGACGAGATCAACAAGGACTAAGTGCACATATGCTTTATATTTGCAAAAAAACTTAATCGCAACAGCGAAGAAGGTGAATAAATGAATGAATGGTATGAGAATTTAACATGGACAAAAGAAGACGAAGAAAAATTTTATTTAAGGTTAAATAAAACTAGACAACAAAAAGATTACTACCTCACAAGACAAGCTAATATTTTGATGATTCAGAAAGATAAAAAATTACAAAATGCCGGTTTAATTTTAGCTGAAAAGATATTCAATGAATTTGCGGACTCTTTTTATATTAGACCTGTTTTTGTAAATGTCGCTAAGATTTATGCAAAGCGCAAAAATTTTATTTATGCCACAAAATTTTTTACTCAGGCTGTTGAGAATGAAATTAAAATACCTAACGTAGTTGATTATTCATATATTGAATTTGGTAAGTTTGTTGTTGAAAATAAAATCAAAAATGCTTATGATGAAATCATAAAATATCTGCTTTATTTTCGAAAAGCGGATTCCTATTTTGATAGTAGATTCCTTCCTAATTATGAAACAAGCAAGATTTTAGCAAAAATATATAAAAGAAAAAAGAATAAGGAAAAAGCTATCTATTTTAAACAGTTAGCAGTAGAATCAAAAAAGAAACTTGATGAGATAACAAATCAATCTATATCCAAACTAGATTCTGTTTATTGGCATTATGAAGCCGATGAGTTTCCTAAAGAATTAAAAATGAGAAACGCAGCGACACATATTGGAATGTTTATAAAATGGTGTGTTACAAATAATTTTTTCAAAGAAAATAGCGAAACAAAAAAACTGCAAACTGGAATGGAAACAGGTGCACAATTTCTGCTAAATAATTTTGATGGAAAATTTCATATTGATTATCTTGTTGATGAATGTGCAGAGTTTGCCAGGAATTATTATGAAGAATCAAATTTTACTAAAAAATTTAATAGTTATTTAAAGGATTACGACAATTTATTTTCTCATCAATTTGAAACTATTTATCATGTTGAAGATTCCAACAAAAATTATGAAGTAGTTAGGGATGTAATAGATAAGCGCTTTGAGGAATGGGAAGAATTTAAGAATTAAAATCTGGCTATACTGAGCGAGATTTTGTCTCTAAATGCTTTTAAATCAAAACTTAACAGTTCGCAAAAATTTTCTCTTATATTTTATTGCATTAAAATACTATATGATGGAAAGAGGGCAGAAGATGAAACAACAGTTAATTAAAAGTTTACAAGAACAGATTAAAGAAGCCGACTTAAAAAATTTCGTTATTTCAAACCTTTCGCGTGGAGATTATGGATACAACTGTGTTGAAGGAGTTATAAATGGTGAAGTTCATTTAGTTTTTAGAGTGCCTTATTTGAAAGATAATGACAAGGAAGCAGGAGCTAAAATTTTAAACTGTTTTGAAAACTGTAAATATGTAATAGATAAAATTCTTACTCCGATCACAAAATTCAAACTAAAAAAATTTGATGATGGAACTTTACTTAACTACATGCAAGTTGAATATCAAATTGCTGAGCACACATTTAATATACATATTTTAAATTGTGAGTTGAACACAAATCATCACATTCCGCCGAGATTTTTTGGCGCAGAAGAATTGATAAAAAATACTATAAGAACAATTAAGAGTTGTATTGCAAATTTTGAAGTTCTTCTAAACACAAAAGGTTTTAGGTTAGAAAAGTTCGAAGAGGCTGAAGGAGAAGGATTATACTATAATATAACTGGCTCAGCTTATAATATTTCGAACTCTTTTACAATTTTGAAGACTCATTATGATAAACCAAATGAAGAATTCAGAAATGTTAATATGAAAAAAAGAATGAAAGCCGAATTAAAAAAATTTAAAAGACTTGCAAGACAGCCTAACAGACCGATCTCAAAGATAATTGATTTGAGAGATTATCCGGAATTATTTGATGCTTATAAAATATCAGAAAAATTATCAAAATCAAGTTACGCTAACGAAGGAAGAAAAAATTGGAAAGAAATTTTTGACAAAGGCGTTACTTATGATAATGATGTATATGCTCAAATAATATTCAATACTCTTTCAAAAATAAATCCTAAACTCATTTTTTGGAGAACAGGTGAAAATTTCTCCTTTAAAGAAATTTTTGGTGAAGAGTTTGATAGATTGTCTGACAACAGTCTGTTAAACAGAAAATATGATTCAAGTAAAAGATACTGCAAAAGCGAAATGCAAGGCTTATTAGAGACTGGTAGTCAATATTTAATTGTTGATGATCTTGTGTTTTTCGACGGAAAATCAAACTCTCAAAGAAAAAAAGAATTATTAGAACTAGGACAAAAACCACAACATAATATCGATAATACTTATATGTTTGTTAGAGATAATAATATTATTATCAATAATAAAAACGAAATTGTTTATAATAATAGACCTACTTGGTATAACGATAATAATCCAGTTTCCGAAGAACGAGAATTAGAATTGCATAATACAATAATCAGACAAATAAAAGAAGCAGAGCACAGACTATCTTATAACTACAAAATTTTTAAGACGCCACAAGATATTTATATTATTAATTCTTTAATTTCGATATTTGCCATGTTTAATGGAAATACAGAAAGAGCAAAAGAATATAAAAGCAAATCAGAAAAAATCAAGAACATTGAAAAAGATGAAAAACTAGATAAACTACTTAGTACAATATAGTTTAACTACAAAAAAACGCACCATATTCAAAAATCAAAGTTTGATTTTGCGATAGTGCAGTTTTTTGATAAATTGGTTTGGTGCGGCTGGCGAGACTTTTTTTTCTCGAAAATCTTTGCTTTATCTTCAATATATTTCGCTTGTGGTTGCTTTCGTGGTATTTTGCATAACAAAGACTGATTAACTATTTATTTTCCAATCTAGATTTAATTTCATTCAATGTCGGTAAATTATCCTCAAGATATTTTGGCAGTTCATCTTTGAATAAATATTCTCCAACGCCAATGGGTTTATTCACGTCTCTTAGAGCAAGTTCGGCTACTAATTTGTCTTTTTTTCTGACTAATAGTAATCCAATGGATTCATAATCATTTTTTTCTTTTACATATTCATCAACTATGGTCATATAAAAAGTTAATTGACTCGTATGATTAGGTTCAAATTCTCCTGTTTTGAGTTCAATAACAAGATGTCTTTTTAACTTTCTATTATAGAATAATAAATCAATAAAATATTCTTTTGTTCCCACTTCAACTCTGAACTGCTTTCCAAGAAGCATAAATCCTTTAGCAAAATTTAATAAAAGCTCAGTAACATTATCTGCCATAATGTTTTCTAGATGTCTTTCATTCTTAAAATCACTACTATTAATAAATGATAATATTAGTGGATCTTTAAATATTTCTTTTCTTTGATCATCTGAAACTGGCAAATGTTTTTCATAATTAACATTTTTATTTCCAATGCTTCTAGCGTTTTCAATATTTCCTATTTTATTCAGCAGAATATTCTTGGACCAACCTTCTTCAAGCACTTTTTTTGCGAACAATATTCTTAGTTCAGTATCATTAACAGAATCCAAAAGAACGATATTGCTTCGCCATGGTATTTGTGCAACGGGGAGTTGCACAAATACAAATTTTTTATATGTTTCATAAAATTTGTGCATATATTTAAGATTCCTGATAGAAAAACCATTTGAATTTGGATAAAGATATTTTAAATCTTGTTTCCGATTTAATGAATATCTTAAATTGTGGCATATTTTGCGCCTTTTTCTATCAAAAATGTTCGAAAATTATAAAAATAATGGCTTAGACGAACCATTATTTTATGGTGCGGCTGACGAGATTCGAACTCGTACAACGTAAGTTACTACCCCCTCAAGATAGCGTGTATACCAATTTCACCACAGCCGCATAACAGTTAATATTATAACATTTTTTTGTAAATTTCAATTATAAACTATATTAAATAAATAAAAAGAAACATCAATAAAGTATGTTATTTGAGCAAGAATGGCTAAAATTATAAATGGTCTTACTAGAAACATTGAAAATAATATAACTCAAGGAAGATTACATGGAAAAATCAAAAGAAGAAATTGAAAATAAAAAGTGGGATTTTGAGGATTATGCTTTTACAATAGCAACCGTTTTATTTGCTGTACCAATGATATTTGGAGTGTTTTTTGCTGATAACATGGGCTTATATGATTTGCATCGCTGGTGGCCTTTCTCGTGGATGGCTTTTATGCTTGCTTGGTCAGTTTGCGCTATTAAAGATTTAATTGATGTCAAGCGTGGTGCGAAAGATGCCGATTTGAAAAACTCTGTAGAATATGCCTTATATATTAATATAACTACCATTATATTGTTTATTGGGATTATAAGAGGCGAAATGTATTCATCTTGGTTAGCTGGACCGATAGTTTTTGTATTGTTAATGGTTATCTGGCCTTTTTTGCGCAATTCAAAAGATAAGGATCAATCACATTTTTTGATTATTCCATTGATTTTGTTAATAACAGGTATTGTAGTAGAAGTCTTGGTTGGAGGCTGGATTGCTTTTCCTGTTTCCTGGATTCTTATAAGTCTTTATATGTTACAAAGAACAATAAGAAAGTCGAAATTTACAGAAGATGTTAAGATTGACATTATGTACAATGCTTTTTCTATAATATTTATTTCCATTGGTCTTATTTGGGGAATTTGGATTGTATCATGGCTTGCATATCCTATTTCGATAATAATAAGTAAAATTGTGGCCAAAACAAAATACAAACATAGTGAAGAATTAGGATAATTCAAATTTAAAAGTGTAGCTTAGAACAATTAAAAGTTCTGAGCTATTTTTTAGCATAGGCATTAAGGAAACAAACTGTTGCTTGCTTAAATGTATCTCTTAAATTATAATTTTAAAAGTGAAAATTAATATTTAGGAGAATAATAAAATGAGTGAAACAAAACAAGCAGAAATTATATTAGAAGAACAAACAGAGGTATCAATTCTGAATAAAGATATTAGTATAAAGTTTTTAATTAAATTCACATTGCCTAGTATACTATCTTTTTTCATAATGTATACATTTTTTGTTGTTGACGGTGTATTTGCCTCAAGAGGGATTGATGTGATAGCTTTTAGTGCAGTAAATGTAGTAGCGCCGTTTTTTGGCTTTGCAACAGCGATTGCAGCAATGCTTGCGATGGGGGGATGTGCATTAGTCGCTAAAAAGAAAGGAATGGGACTAAAGAAAGAGGCCAGAGAAAATTTTACACTTTTAGCCATTACTGCCTTTGTAGCAAGTTTAATAATTTCAGGCTTTGCGTTTGTTTTTATGACATCTTTACTAAGGCTTTTGGGAGTTGACTATAATCTATATAGTGCTGCCCGTGAATACTTACAAGTAATAGCTATTGGTCTTCCTTTTGTTATTCTTGGTTATTTTTTAGTACAGTACGTGATTGCTGACGGGAGACCATTGCTAGGAATGATAATTTCTTTTTCAGGGACGATAATATCTACAATTTTGAATGCCATTTTTATTTTTGGACTGGATCTTGGTGTTACTGGTCTTGCTTTAGCAACGACAATTGGTTTTAGTTTTATTGCCGTAGTTTGTTTGATATATTTTTTTAGTAAAAGCGGAACTTTATATTTCGTTATCCCAAAATGGGATATAAAAGTTATTTGGACTGCATCTATTAATGGCTTAAGTGAAGCAATAACAATTTTAGCAATCTCTGTTACGACTATTGTAATGAATAATGTTTTAATGCAAATAATTGGCCATGAAGGAATCGCGGCCGCTGGAATAGTAATGGCTCTAAAGGGAGTCTTTATGGGCTTGTATTTTGGTTATTCTGCTGGTGTTAGTCCTTTGATTAGTTATAATTATGGTAAACAATTAGTAAGTGATAATCCTGAATATTCCAACAGGCTTAAAAAACTTTTTAAGAAGAGTTTATTAATTATTTCGATCCTATCTATTATTAGTATAATTACGATTCTTTCTTTCCCAGGGCTAATGGTGCGGATTTTTGTTACTTCTGACACAGAAGTATATTTAATGGCCAAAAATGGTATTAGAATTGCTTCAATAGCTTTCTTGTTGATGGGCTTCAATATTTTTGCGACAGCGTTATTTACGGCTTTTAATGACGGTAAAATTTCTGGTTTTTTATCTTTAATGCGGACATTGATATTTACTGTTATTTTATTGATTTTACTGCCAATGGCTTTTGAGATAAATGGTGTTTGGGCCGCTACACCTTTAGTGGAAGTTTTATCAATTGTGCTAACTATTATATTTATAATGAAAATGGGAAGAAAATATAAGTATATTAACTAATTTTATAATATTTATAAACAAAATATGTTATAATAGACAAATGATGTTAAAAGATAAGATACAAGCCATTAGGCAGGAAAATAAATTAACCCAAGATGAATTAGCCGAAAAGCTATTTGTGACTCGGCAAGCAGTTTCTAGATGGGAGAATGGTAAAACTACACCTACTCTTGAAACTTTAAAACAGATTTCGGACTTATTTGCGATTGATGCTAACGATTTAATTGGCACTGATCGGTGTAATAGTTGCTCATGGCACTATGAACATGTAGATAATTTAGGCACTAATGCTGATGGAGGCATCAGTGAGTACTATTGTTCATATTGTTATCAGGAAGGTAAGTTTACGGAAATAATATCCATTGATGAGATGACTGAATTCAATTTAGGGTACTTAGAGGATTTTAATAAAGCTAACGGCACTAATTATTCACCTGAAGAAGCAAGAACAGTTTTAAAGGGATTATTATCTACTTTGAAAAGATGGAAAAATGATTAATTGATAGGCTAAGTAAATGAATAAGTGGATTTCAATTTCCGCTTATTTTTTTTGATTTTAGTTTGATTTCGCTTATTCGTAAATTACATTATAAGTAATAAATAAAAAAATCATCAAAAATGGCTTTTTGTGATAAAATAAGATGACAATAAAATTATAGAGGTGTTACAGTGAAACAAAACAAAACTCCGTTTTTCACTAAACTTAAAGAATATACAACATTTAATGCAGCTCATTTTGATGTTCCTGGACATAAAATGGGAAAAATTGATGATGAATTTAAAGAATATGTAGGAAAGAGTACTTTATCTTTAGATGTCAATGCCCCAAGAGGATTAGACACTTTAAACCATCCGGTTGGCGTTATTAAAGAAGCTCAGGAATTACTGGCTGAAGCTTTTTTTGCGGAACATGCCTACTTTTTAACTAACGGCACCTCGCAGGGAATTATGACAATGATTATGGCAGCAGTCCGGGCAAAAGAGAAAATCATTATGCCAAGAAATGTTCATAAATCGATTATTAATGGTTTGATTCTATCAGGAGCAATCCCTGTTTTCATTAAGCCACAAATGGATTTGAATTTAGGAATCGCTAATGGAATGTCATTAGAATCTGTAAAACAAGCAATTATAGAAAATCCCGACGCTAAAGCAGTTTTTGTTATTAATCCAACTTATTTTGGAGTCGCTTCTGATTTAAAAGCGATTGTTGATTTCGCTCATAGCTATAACATGGTAGTATTAGCAGATGAAGCCCACGGTTCTCATTTTACTTTTAATGATCAATTACCTATTAGTGCGATGCAGGCTGGTGCTGATATGGCTTCTTGTTCAACACATAAAACAATCGGATCACTAACGCAATCATCTATTTTATTGCTAAAAGGAAATCGCATTACACCAGCCAGAATCAGAACGATACTAAATATTATCTCCACAACTTCACCATCATCATTATTGATGGCTTCAATTGATGTCGCTAGAAAAAATATATATAATCACGGAAAAAGAGAATTAGACCGGATTATTGCTTTAGCGGCTAATACCAGAGAGCGTATAAATAAAATTCCTGGCGTAAAAGCTATTTTACCGGCTTACTTTAAGGAGTCTAAATTTGAATATGATTTGACTAAAATTATTATCAAAGTTTCTGATTTAGGAATAAGCGGATTTGATGCTTATAAAGAATTATTCGATGAGTCGAAGATTCAAGTTGAATTAGCTGAAACGCATTTAATTTTAGCACTTTTGAGTATTGGTTCGAATCAAAAGGATGCGGATCAACTAGTTGAAGCTTTAGAAAGATTATCGGAAAAGCATCAAAAAAATCAAAATAAAGTAGATAATATTTTCATTAACAATACTTATCCGGAAGTTTATACAAGACCAAGAGAAGCTGCGGTACACGCTCCGGTAAAATATGTTTTATTAGAAGATGCGGTTGATGAAATAGCAGCTGAATCAATTATGATTTATCCACCGGGAATTCCAATAGTCATTCCAGGAGAAATAATGTGTAAAAGTGTTATTGATGACTTAAAATTCTATACTAAACAAGGTTCAACGATTTTATCAGATACTGAAGATGGAACTGTTAAGGTTGTTGATAAGGATGCTTGGGTTAAATGGAGGGAAGAAAAATGAAACTTAAAAAAGTAGATCTTTCGTTTCAGAGTTGTGACAGTGAATATAATGTTGCAGATGTCGTTATTTTTAGTGTTCCGATGGATACGACAACATCTTTCAGACCGGGAACTAGATTTGCCGGAAATGCTATCAGAGTAGATTCATTAGGAGTTGAATGGTATTCTCCATACCGCAATATGGATTTAAAAGATTACAAAACAGCAGATATTGGCGATTTAGATGTTCCTATTGGCAATGTGCCAAAAGCGTTAGATGTTATCTATAAAACAACTCAAAAGATTTTAAATGATAATAAACTTCCAATGATGATTGGTGGTGAGCACTTAGTCAGTTATCCGGTAATTAAAGCAGTATATGAAAAATATCCGGAAGTTTGTGTTATTCATTTTGATGCTCATACAGATTTAAGGGAAGAATTTTTTGGAATGCAATTTTCACATGCCACATTTATGCGGCAAGCTCATAAATTTTTAGGCGATCAAAAAATCTATCAGTTTGGCATCAGAAGCGGCGAAAAAGCAGAGTTTGAGTGGGCCAAAAGACATATATACCAACAAAAGTTTGATTTAACAGGACTTGATAAAGTAGTTGAAAAATTGAAAGATGTTCCAGTTTATATTACGATTGATTTAGATGTTTTAGATCCTTCTGTTTTTCCTGGAACTGGAACTCCTGAGCCAGGAGGTATAACCTACAAAGAACTATTGTGGGCAATGGATCAATTTGAGAAACTTAATAAAATTGTTGGGGCTGATATCGTTGAATTATCTCCACATTTAGATGCTAGTGGAGTTTCAACAGCAGTGGCGGCTAAGACTTTAAGGGAGTTAGTGCTGCTTTTACAACAGAAAAAGAGATAATTTATTAGAAATAATCAAAACTTATAACCACGATTAATTCGTGGTTATTTATTATTGAAAAAAAAGTTGAAAAATGATATAATTTAAAGACAGGAAACAGAGGGATTACCTATATGAAAAATAGAGCTTTGCTTCATTATCTTCAGTCAATATTGATTTTATTGATGATTGTGCATTTAATTTTTATGACTATTTGGCTAGATATTGATTTATTTATTCGTATTTCTTTAGCGCTTATTTATTCATTTGCGATTATTTTAAATGTTTTTTGGTTTTTAAAATGGCCAAGTACTGAAAGAACTGGTGGAATTGCCTTAAAGAAATTGGGATCTTCATTAGGATTCATATTCTCAACTTGGTTTTGGCTTGTTCTATCGCGTAATACAACTTATGATCAGGTAATGGAAATAACATTTGGCATTATTATTGTTCTTAATTTTATATTATATATTGTAGAACTTGCTTTTGATGATGATAATAAAGACAGACTTAATTATTTTCAATATGCTCTGGCAATAATTATGGTCTTGCATTTGTTCCAAATTGGCTATCAGTTAGGTACATTATTAGCATTTCTGTTAGTTGGACCGGTCTATTTGCCTTGTATGATTATTAATATCTATTGGGCTAGAAAATCAAAAAACAACAGAGATAGTGTTAATGATGCTAAAAAAGTTGTTATTACGCTTATCTTTTTGTTTCTAACTTGGATGATGACTAGCTTTTTACATGCTTCAACTCATGATTTTGGCAGTACAATCTATCTGATTCAAATTGCCTTTGCGATTATGGGTTTATTGAGTCTTTTATTATTTGGATTAGAACTGGCAGCTGTCAATAAAAAATTTATTAAGAAACAATAATTTTATTTCTAATTATAAAATAGATTGATTTTTTTGTTTTCACAAATAATATTTATATAAGTTAAAAGGAGGTGACCAATGAAAAATAAAAAACATCTTAAATTTATTATAAACCCAATGGCTATTATCTTACTGATTCATTTGCCGTTTTTAGGTATTTTTAATGCAATACCTTGGCTGACTCTTATCTTTGTGAAAATGCCAATTTATGCGATTGTAGTGATACATTATCTTAATGTAAATCGGGAAAATAAGTTGATTTATAACATTCTGCGTTTTTTAGCTATTGCTTTATTTTTGTTTATTGGGCTTATTGCTAGTTTGCTTTTAGAAGTAATGCAATATTATCCTCGCTTTAACTTTGAGTTTATTTGGATTTCTTATGCAGTTTTTGCTCTTATAAGCATAGTATTGATTGTTTTAAAGATGAGTTTACATAAAGATAATAGAATTTATGAGTTTCTTTAGAAAGTAATTCACATTTGATATTAGATTAAAAACCATTTTTGCTTTTTAAGCAGATAAAAATTAATGCAAAGAGAATTTTCGTAAGTTTATTATTGACAAAATCCCTCAATAACGGGGGATTTTTTCTTTTTTTATTTACTTTATTCTACATAATCTTAAATCTTGAAACTAATTCTTTTTTTATTATAGATACAATATTTTCAGCTTATGATTATTTTAAAAAAATCAATTTTCATTAATTTCTTTTTTTAGAAAAACTTAATTTGAGCGCATTTTTTTGTCGAACGAATTAGGTATAAAATTGGAATATTTCTATTGTATAATATTTGATACTGCGCCAGCATTAGGCTTATGCGCAAATATTTTAGTGAGAAATAACAATGATTCTGAGGAGAGAGAATATATGAGATATATAGTTTCGATATTTATAACAGTGGCTTTTCTTGCGGTCACAAACATGTGTGTGTCACCAGAAGAAAGCGGTCCTGAACTTATTGCGACTGAGTTTGCGGGAGGTAATGGCACAGCCACTAATCCCTGGCAAATCGAAAATGCAGCACAGTTAGCTTATCTTGCACAAGAAGTTAATAGAGGAAATACTTATATTAATAACGCCAATGCCCATTTTGAATTAATTGATAATATTATTCTAAATGAAACAACTAATTGGGAAAACTGGCACGAAGTAGCTCCGGCTAATTCTTGGACAGCTATCGGCTTTGATGCAACAGCTGATGACAGAGCCTTTCTTGGCATATTTAATGGAAATGATTTTGCGGTAAAAGGGTTATATATATCAAACCAATTAGACAACCAAGGTCTATTTGGCTTTACAAATGGAGCGACTATAAAAAACTTAACGGTTAAATATGGTTTTGTCCGTGCCAGAAATTTTGCTGGTGGAATTGTTGGACATGGCGAAGATACTCTTATTTATAATTCTACAAATGGCGTAAATGTCTTTTTGTATAAGACAAATCATCACAGCGGATTTGTCGGTGGTGTTGCCGGATATGTTAATACAATTTTAAATAGTGTTAATCACGGATCAGTCACCGCAAGAGGAATAACTGATAATTCTGGCGGGACCGACTTTACAACCCCAATCTTTGTTGGCGGTATTGCCGGTTCTGTAAGTAATAGAGTTGTAAATAGTTTAAATAGAGGTGATGTGAACGGTTATTCAACAACCAGTACAGCAGATGCTGGAGGAATTGTTGGGCAACTTCCGTTAAATGCGACAGTTATAAATAGCATTAATTTAGGCAATGTTACCGCTGATTCTCTTAGCACATCAGGAAGAGCAGGTGGAATTGTCGGAAGCAATAACGGCGACATTCTTAATTGTTATAATGCCGGAATTATCACTTCTACTAGTACTACAAGATGGGTTGGCGGAATCGCCGGACTGCACGGCAATGGTCTGATAGCTAATAGCTATTGGTTAAGAAACTCAGACAGTAATATCAATGTGGTAAGTGGAGCAGGTTCAGGAGCTCGTTCTGACTTTGCACATTTTGGTAATTATGGTACCTTTTTTACCGGAACTCTTCAGGCATCAAATACAAGTACGCTGTTATTAAATGATATATTAAGTGTAAGAACAAGTTGTGTTTTAGAAATGCTTAATGCCTGGGTGAAAAATGAACATCTTAATAATCGCAACCTAGATCTTTTATTCTTTATGAGAACAAGTAATGATGCTAATAATTCGGATTTTCATCAGTTGCGCTTTGTTGATTATCAGGAAGTTAGAACAATTATGAGCAGAATTAATATTTCATTTATGAATGATCAGGCACTGGGCGGAGAAATTAATTCGCCGACAATTGGTGTCAGCAGAGCAGGTAGTTTTATAACAGAAATAAATACAACTAACAGTATTTTATTTGAAGTAACGGTTGAAACAGGTCAATTTATTAATCAAGTAAAAGTTAATGGGGAGATAATAGATATCGCAAATGACGAACATGAAAGTACAGTCATAACGATAGGTGGTTTTAGTTATAAGGCCTGGTGGTCGCAATTCGAAAATGGAATACCAAGCGGTTTTTGGATTGAACTTTCTGAGATAACAGAAAATGTTGATGTTATCGCAAGTGTCAGCCCAATGATTTATAGCATTACTTATCGCAATTTACTTACAGGTGCGGATAATTCATTAAATCCTGATAACTTCACAATGTTTGATAACATTACATTATTAAACCTTAGCGGAAATGTCATAGGTTTTATCTTCAGTCATTGGTCGTTGACACAAAATGGACCAAGCATTAATGGTATAGATTTAGGCACAACAGGCGATATAGAAATATGGGCTGTCTGGTCTTTGGCTACTTATCAAATTTTTTATTACTTTCAGAGTTCTACAGGAATAACTTTAAAAGATGTTAATAATCCAAATCCAAGTAACTACAACTTTGATTCAGAATCTATAATCCTAGCTAATCCTTCAATTGCCGGCTATGATTTTGTTGGTTGGTTTTTAGATTCAGCGCATACTCAAAAGATAACTGCTGTAGCGATTGAAACAGGAACGACTGGAAATAAAACATTCTTCGCTCTATTTACACCAATAACTTATAATGTGGATTACAAATTTCACAGTACAAGCGGAAGAACGCTAACGGGAGTAGAGAATTTAAATCCGGATAATTTTAATATTGAATCGACAGCTATTACTTTAGTAAATCCATCAATAACCGGTTATGATTTTGTTGGCTGGTTCCTAGATAGTAGCCATTTAATAAAAGCAAATACCATAGCGATTGAATCAGGATCAATTGGAAACAGAATATTCTATGCTTTATTTACACCAATTGATTTTGAAATTAATTATGTATTTCAAAGTACCTCCGGAATAATTCTAACTAACGTTATTAACTTAAATTTAACAAACTTTAACATTGAAACTAATTGTATTGCTTTATTAAATCCAACACTAGATGATTATGATTTTATTGGTTGGTTTTTCGATGCTTCCCATTTATTACCGATAAAAGATTTAGCAATTAATGAAGGATCTACTGGAAATAGAACATTTTATGGTTTATTCTCGCCTAAAAATTTTGAAATTACTTATCTTTTTCATAGTGTAAGTAGCATAACTCTTACAGGAATAACTAATCCAAATCCAAAGACATTTAATGTTGAATCGGAAGATATAATTTTAGTTGAACCATCGCTTCTTGGCTATGACTTTATCGGATGGTTTTTAGACTCAGAACACTTAATTCCGCTAAAAGGAGTAGCTATTTTAGAAGGTTCTACAGGCAACAAATCATTTTATGCTTTATTTATTCCGCAAACTTTTGAAATAGACTATCATTTCCATAGTTCAAGTGGAATAGTCTTAAAAGGAGTTATCAACGATAATCCACTAACTTTTACAATTGAAACAAATGATATTATATTGTTGGATCCGTCGCTTCTTGGCTATGACTTTATCGGATGGTTTCTAGATGCATCACACCAGTTAGTAGCTGATGAAATAGCAATTAGTGAAGGATCAATCGGTAATAGAGTATTTTATGCTTTGTTTAGTCCAACAAAGTTTACGATAAATTATCATTTTATCAGTTCAACAGGATTAATACTAACAGGTATTACAAATGAAAACCCTAATAATTATAATGTTGAATCTGCTGATATTATCTTAGTAGAACCATCACTGGCGGGATATAATTTTATTGGTTGGTTTTTAGATTCAGAAAACTTAATGCCGGTAGACGGAATAGCTATATATTCAGGGTCTTTAGGTAATATTAACTTTTATGGATTATTTACTCCAATTACTTTTGAGATAAGTTTTAATTTTCACAGTACAAGCGGAAGAATTCTATCAGGAGTTAAAAATTTAAATCCAATTGAGTTTAATGTTGAAACACCAACTATTACTTTAGAAAAACTTTCTCTTCCTGGTTATGATTTTATTGGCTGGTTCTTAAACGCAAACCATACAATAATTAGTGAGACTGTTTCAATAGGAACAGTTGGCAACCAAACATTTTATGCACTATTCAATCCAATTAATTATCAAATAAACTATATATTTAATAGCCTGTCAGGATTAACTCTTAATAATGTAATAAATTCAAATCCTTTAATTTTCACGATTGAAAGCTCAGATATTAATCTTTCTAATCCATCACTAGCCGGTTATAATTTTATTGGTTGGTTCTGGGATTCTGAATATATGCATAAGGCAGAAGGCGTAGTGATTCCTGAAGGATCGACAGGCGACAAAGTATTTTATGCTCTATTTATTCCAATAAATTTTGATATTAGCTTTAACTTTCAAAGCACAAGAGGAAGAACTCTTACTGGAATCGTAAATACAAATCCAACGGAATTTAATATTGAAAGTTCAAATATTACTTTAACGATATTATCTTTAAGAGGCTATAATTTTATTGGTTGGTTTACGGATTCTGAACATCAGAACGCAGTTGGCGCAATCGCTATTGAAACGGGCTCTATTGGCAATCAAACGTTTTTTGCTTTATTTGAACCAATCAGTTATACAATTATTTATGACGCAAACAGACCGATAAACTCAAGCCATAATATCAGAGGCGCAATGCCAAACTCTATTCATGAATTTGATGGTACAACACGTATTTCTAATAATGCCTTCAACTTAGTAGGATTTACATTTTTAGGATGGTCAACAAGTGAGGATCAATTATTTCAAGGCAATACTTATGCAATGGAATTACTTTCAACAATAAGTTTAGATAACTATCCGATAATCTTAAGAGCACAATGGTCAATTAATATTTATGAAATCCTATTTTTAGCGGAAGACGGTGTAACTATACTAAATACAGGTAATACTTTAAAAGAATTTGGCTCAGTAATTACTAGTCCTGAATCAGCACCTTTAATTGATGGTAAAGTCTTTGTTCGTTGGGACGGCTTTCATCCAGGTCAGACTGTTAGTAGTAATCACCAATTCAGAGCGATTTATATGGTGGAGACAGTAGAGCATTTTACAGTAATATTCAGAACAATATACGGAAGAATAATTTCTGAATATATGGATGTTGCGAAAGGAACAGCTATTTCAACATTATTGCCAACAGATCCGATTATCGTAGGCAGAGCTTTTATTGGCTGGAATGGCTTTACGAACATCAATCAGACAGTTACTTCTGATCTAATATTTACAGCCATATTTGCGGATAATGTAATGCGCACTGTAGAATTTTTTTATGAAGATGCGCTTGGCTTAGTATTATTGAGGAGTTATAGAGTTCCGGTAGGCACACCAGTAGCGACATTATTTCCACTTGTGCCTTCAATCTCAGGTAAAACATTCGTCGGTTGGGCTGGTTATGATTCTGATATGCTTGTTGCTGAAGATATTGCTTTGACTGCTACTTATGTTAGTTATACAGGTCAGTTTGTGACTATTCACTTTATCTGTCATGAAACAAATATTAATTATACAAGAACAGTTGCGGTTGGGACTAATATAGCTTTAGTTGGTTTATCAATTCCACAAAGAGCAGGCTATAATTTCTTAGGTTGGGAAGGACTTAGTGAAGATAATGTTACAGAAAATCTAACTTTAACCGCTACTTGGCAAAGTACTGTTTCTAATGGTTTACCATGGCGCTTAATCATTAGTGTTATTTCAGGACTATGGATTGCGGCAGCAATTATCTTAGTTGTAGTATTTAAATTAAGGGCACAAAGAAATCCTAGAAAGGCGGTATAACAAATAGAATCATCAAAAAGCACGGGAAATTTTTCCGTGCTTTTGAACGTATAATGGATATGCTTTAGAAATCTAATAATTATGTGAGCCGAATTTAGGCTCTTTTTTTTGTTTATTTTAATGAACATGTCAAAAAACAATTTATAAAGCATAACATGAAATATGCCTATAAGATGAAGAGGTGAAAAAATGAGATGGAACACAACCAACACAACACTCGCAAACAGAATCAACAATGGCAATACTTTCCAGGAAACTGATACAGTTACAGAAGGGGAT
>Ga0123355_10002034_pt1 | contig 28584 bp, 18 predicted proteins | sample TergutEmb28metaG_3_FD_89872 | JGI IMG/M metagenome (GOLD analysis project Ga0123355, IMG submission 89872) | Embiratermes neotenicus P1 segment gut microbial communities from Petit-Saut dam, French Guiana - Emb289 P1 | ecosystem: Host-associated > Arthropoda: Insects > Digestive system > Gut ... | reverse complement strand
TGTATGTATGTATGTATGTATGTATGTATGTATGTATGTATGTATGTATGTATGTATGTATGTATGTATGTATGTATGTGTGTATGTATGTGTGTATGGGTGTGTGTATGTATGCAATATATGTATGTGTGTGTATGTATGTATGTCTGTATGTCTATGTATGCATGTATGTCTATGTATGTATTTATGTATATATGTACGTATGTATGCGTGTATGTATTTATGTCTATTTATGTATGTATATGTGTATGTATGTATGTCCATGTATGTATATATGTATGTATGTCCATGTATGCATATATGTATGTATGTGTGTATGTATGTATGTATGTCTATGTATGTGTGTATATGTATGTATGTATATTATTTTGTGATATTTGTGCCCGTCGACCTTTAACGTAGTTACCGTGGACACGTGAATTAGTGGAGTCATTTATACGTCAAATGGGCTTCCTTGAAACTGAGTTCGGTGTAATGTCTTCTGTCATCTTGTGGCGTTCCATGAAACTCCAGCGTTCAACCTGGTGACATTACATACCATCTGGTGGCGGTTCGTTGAACTCCAACTTGGGCTGACGTTCGTAAATTTAATTGTAATTTAAGAACTATTTTCCGATTGCGGTTAGCTTTAGGAGAAGGTGACCAGAATTGTATTTGTATTGACCGTTTGACAAATAAAAGTTGTCCGCTTTGTATGTAAAATCTCAGCACGTACCTCACAGAGGACGCATTGTGTGTCCATTTGAAAGATCATGCGGTAAGTGCTGTATGAGTTGTGATTGTTTGTTGTAAGAAACATGAAAACACACACAAACGTACATTGTGTTATAGAAAATAATTATATAGTGCTGAAGGTGATCATGTTTTAGTTCACTCCTAGCCTTTGAACGGACGAATGTAGTTGACAATGCTTTAGCCTGTTCATGCAAACCGACGAATGGCTGATTCATGGCAACTTGATACGTCACAAGTTACAGGACGGTCGGGCTCGAGGTTTTCCACTTTTCGTGTTTGTGAAACTTGGTCGCTGTCATTCAGCTAATTCATCGGAACGCCAAAGTTATAAACTTTTTTCTTATATTTATTGGACCGTGCACCATCTTGATAGTTGAGTAAAGAGAGACCAACTTGATGTCACTTGCTTTATTTCTTTACTTAATGCTCAGCATGTTTCGGATATTAATACATCCATCTTCAGGAGCTTGCGACTTATGTTTTGAGTTATTTCATGGGTTGCCTTGATTTGTAAGGATAGAGGTTTTTGCATTAGCGCGCTTATTTATTAGGGAGTGTTTGGTCGTGACGTGTGTGTTTGTTTTAGAAAGTGTGTTTCTGCAAATATTGGCTGCTGTGGTGTCTTATGGTTATAGAGTGTTCTTAGCGTGTAGTGTATTTTGATACTTTTCCTGAATGTAGCCTGATGTCGTGTATCTGAGTTTACACATACCTGGTTCGATGTGTGTTGGAGTTACGTTGTGGTATGGGTGTGGTGGTGTGGTGTGGTATCCGTATGCAGTTTGAAGCACTACTGGCCTGTTCATGTGGAATGTGGGGGTTGGGGGTCAATGATTGTTTGGAACAGGGGGTTGGTTTCTCCTGGGCTTTGCTCCAGAATGAGTTTGCCTACTTGGTGGAGGGATTGGATATATAGAATTGTTCGTAAGGCAGGAGTATATTTGGGTCATTTAGGGGTTTGAGTAGGGTCATGTTACTATCCATTTGGCCGTATTCGTATTGGTTTTGTAGAATGTGTAGGGCGTAGGCTGATTGGGGATTGTTGTATCTATAGTATCGTATGTGTTCCTGGAAGCGTATGCTTAGGCTGCGGCTAGTCTGGCCTACATACGACAGATTACATGTGTTACATGTCAGTTGGTATATTCCCCATTTACTGTGGGGAGGGATGTGATGGTGTCTGGGCGGTTTAATCAGGTTGGCTATGGTGTTGCGGCATTTATATGCTATTCTGATGTTTGCGCTTTTGAATATAATAATAATAATAACAATATTTATTTACTGCAATTGGGTTGTTACCCGGTGGCAGTGGTTATTTTATATGTAACCAAACATGAAATTGTTTACTAATACATTTTAGTTGGGAGGGCTACATGAAAAGCATGTAGTGGCAACTTGGAATCTTGGGAACCATCTCAGCATTTGCTTTTAGGCACAGGGAAACCAAGAAAAACCTGTGTCGAGATTGCCGGTCGCAAGATCTTCCAAATACTGACTTCTAGCCAGCAGTCCGGCATCTAAAGTAAAAAATAAAGCAATGCACACATAGTACAACAAATACACATAAGATAACAACACAACAAGACAACTAAAAAAATACACACGGTCAACCAACAACAATTACACTCAAGACAACTTAAAACTAGCAACAGACCACCCGAGACAAGTTATAATACCGCATATACAAAAGGTAAAAACACCCAAGCAAGACAGTACTGTGTACAGTTTCTTGTAATTGTATTTTTTTACAATCATTAATTCACTCCCGCTTTCACCCGTCTTTCACTTCTCATCACATACTACTCCTAAAAACCTTTTCCATAAAGACTCGTTCCCCCCTCCCCTCCCACCTTCACTATACAGCACTTCACTTCACCTCATTCCACTTCATTTTGCTTCGTTCAATTCACTTTGTTTCACTTCGCTACACTTCACATTAGATAAATTTTTACTTCACTAGACTTCGCTTCTCTACACTTTTCGATGATTTCCAGCATACTTTGCTCCCTTTAATTCAATTCAATTATCACTTTCCTTACCCTCTTTTTAAAAGTGATTGGTTTGCAGGGGAGAATTCCTAACACTTCTGCCGGTAGCTGGTTCCAGTGTTGGATGGTCCTATTAACGAAAGAATAGTTCCCTATATCCATCCTTTGTCTCCTACTACTAATTTTCCTTTCATGATCTACCCTGCTCAGATAGCGTGGCCGTTGTAATCTATCACCAATAGGCTTCCACGCGCTTTCCTCAGAGTACGCTTTGGAGAGGGCACATATGCGTGATGGCTTTCTACGCGACGCCATCTTTTCCCAGTTCGGATATTTCCTATTATGTGCAAATTTGGCCGCTTTCTTTTGCACCCTGTCTAACGCACTTATTTGTCTCTCCCTGTACGGATCCCAGCACGCTGCCCCATATTCAAGAATCGGACGTACAAGTGACATGTAGGCTAAGCTTTTGGTATTGCTATTACACTTTTTTAGTATTCGCATTGTGAAATGTAGTTAGTTATGTTAGTGACCTTCCGTATTTGCGGGGAGAAGTATGTTAATGTTGCCCATTTCTTGTTTTTGCTATCCCGTGGTGTTGTGTGTTTTGTTTTATGTTCTATCTGATGTCTTAGTTTATGTATTACTGTGGGTGGAAAGCTGTTTTTTGGGCGATGTGAAGGATTGTTGACCATTCTCTTTTTTGTTGTACTGTTCTGGGTGGTACATTGAGCATTCTTTCAATGTGATAGCTGTAGGCCGCCAATTTGTGCTCATTAGGGTGGATGGATGTGAAATGTATAGTGGTGTCCGTGGTTTAGGCTTTCTGTATATGTCTATTTCTACGTGTGTACTTCTTCTGTTGATTGTGAGGTCTAGAAAGTTGATGTAGCCGTTGGATTCTAGTGTTGGGCTAACTTGTAAATTGGCGTGCATTGTGTTGTTGTATTGTGCTAGGTAGTCATGGTTGGTTGTTTCGATGTCATAAATGATGAGGATGTCATCTGTGTACCGAGTGTAAAACTGTATGCGTTTGGTCTCTATGAGGGGTCTGATGTAGATGTGTGCAAGAATGCCCCACGATGAATTCGGTGACCCACCGTGATCCGCTGCAGGGTACAGAGCAAATGGCAACAGGATCAGCGTGCTGGCACATTCCGAACCCACATACCGTACTGCACGTACAGGAGTGATACAGACGTGCGAGTGTGTGTGAGTGTGTGTGAGTGTGCGTGAGTGTGCTGGATAGCAAGAGTGCAGCAAGGCATAGACCGCGTACGTGTAGGTTATGGTAAGATAGCGTAGGGTAGAGGGACGTTCGGATATTTGTATCCTGGACATTCCAGATGTAGCCATGTCATTTGAGTCATGGTGGTCAGGTTGCTGCTGTTGCTGCTGCTCTTTACACTCTGTATGTATGTTACAGAATGTTGTTGCTATTATTAAGGCCTGTTGCGGTTTTTTTAACATGGAGCAGCAGCCCCCATTTGGCCAGGGCCCCTCATTAAAGAGGCTTCATTATCACACTCCATTAGACACACAACAGTCGGTAGGACCCCTCTAGACGGTTGGTCAGCCCGACACAGAGACCTCTACATGACAACAAACGACACTCAGACACCCATTCGAACCCTCAATCCCAGCAAACGAGCGGCCGCAGACCCGCGCCTTAGACCGCGTGACCACTGGGACCAGAATTATATTTCTTTAGCAGCTTATTGCTATACGCATTCTTTGTCTTGTCCGTGTTAAATTTGCCTGCCGTCCGTAACACGAAATGTCCTGCCTTCGAACCGTTTCGTAATTCCTGGTGTTCACCAAATGCTGCGTGCAGTGTGCAGGCACATGTTCTCTCCTCAGCATTGCTGTTGTCTGCCATGTGAGTTCCAGTATTTTGGGAGCCAACCAGCACCTTTTCAACACGGCACTGACATCAATACAACGTGCTTGTCACATCAGTTCATGACGCCGGTACAGCTAACTTCCAAAGGCCTTCCAAATCGCCACAGAACCCGAAAGTAATATTTGTAAGGAATCCTCTTACTGAGAGGGAATGTTGAACACAGGTGGTCGTGCCAAGGCCCACGTTGTCAGCCGCCGGCTTCCCACCGCGTGATCTGACCAAGTGTCACTGACAAGTTTGTTCCCAGCACTTCAGGCTGCTCCGCCAGCGCGCCTTCTGCCTGCATGCATTCATCACGAACGATCCACAGTATCAGCAAGCGACAGCATCGTTAAAGAACGTTAAAAAACATTTCACAACCTGAACACAGAACCGTCTGTTCTGTGTTTACTCTGGCATCTGCAGACTGCTGCTAAGGACCGTCTTTTACGGCCAGCGCACCATCCCACAAGGCGATCGTGCTCAGCTCTGAACGTTGCAGATAATGGCCGATAATGCTGGCTTGCGCCATTCTGACTACATAAAACAATGTGATACAGTCTGTGAAGATGAATGTTTCCGCTGGAAGGTAGTCGGAGATCAGAGCAGAAGAAAATAAGGCATGAAGGGATGAATCGTCAGCCAAATCTAGAAGTCAACATTTAAATTTCTAAGCTCAAATGGTTACTATATGTACCACCAAAATTAGCGTCGAATATTTCTACGTTCTGCCCGAACAGTGTATGTACGTGTTTTGTGTGGATCTCAGAACAAACAGAGATTATTTCCCTATAAGGCATTAAATGACTGGTTTTTAAAACAGAGATTTAACCCTTTGAAGCCCAGTGGTTACTATATGTACTGCCAGTTTAACAATAAACAATTCTACGTTCTGCCCACACAGTGTATTTATGTGTTTTGTGTGGATCTGAGAACAAACAGCGGTTATTTTCCCATACAACATTAACTGACTGGTTTTTCTAACAGATAGTTAACCCTTTACAGCCCAGTGTTCACTATATGTACCGCCAGTTTAACATTAAGCAATTCTACGTTCTGCCCACACAGTCTATTTATGTGTTTTGTGTGGATCTGAGAACAAACAGCGGTTATTTCCCTATATAGCATTAACTGACTGGTTTTTATAGACGACACGGAGTGCGTTTACTGCGCGGTACGGCTTTATAAGGAATAAAAAGTCTCTTCTAAGAAGTATCGCTCTCATAATAATCCCATACAACAGTAAAAATTCTAATGCAGTTTGTCAGCTGGAATATTCTGGGATTCATAAGCTAATAGACACAAAACGTCACACTTTAGGCGACACTGCATCACAGAATGTGCCGTAGGAATCTTCAGATGGCAGTGAAGAAGTTTATAATTGTAATGAATGTATTGCTGTATCGTTTTGTGACTGGGCTAATGATGACGATCTGAGGATCGAAACACGTGTCTTTATCATGAAAAGAAGGATATTTTCCTTCATGTATCAAGTTACGTTAGACTGTGTACTGCAGCTATATACGGAGCGGCAAGTTGCGTGTCAGTATTAGTTGTATTTGTGGCGTTACCGCAACGAGTTTGAGGAACTTTGCTGTAATTCAGCGTAGAATACGGCCGTCATTCAGTCATTTTGTCTGTCTGTCTGTCTCGGTGTCAAACAGTCAATCAATCAATCAATCAATCAATCAATCCATGTCTCTATCCGTCTTTTTATCTATTCTATCTGTCTACTGCCTGTATAAGTAGCTTTTCCTCTGATGTGTGGTTGACCGTGCATCGTAGTTCAATGTGGAATAAGAAACCAACTAGATGTCACTTAGTGTTGTATTTATTTCTCCTTTATAAGTTGCTCAACATGTTTCGGACTACCTTGTGCCAATCCCAAGGAGCTGACGACTTAGTGGTATTTTTGCTGCGTGTGGTGTAGTGCCGTGGCTGTGTAGGCGGTCAGATCCGGTTGGCTGGTTGTGTGTCCATTGGGGAGTACGTAGCACAACTACGTACTCCCCAATGGACACACTACCAGCCAACCGGATCTGACCGCCTACACAACCACGGCAAACACCACGCGCGGCAAAATTACTACTAAGTCGTCAGCTCCTTGGGATTGGCACAAGGTAGCCCGAAACATGTTGAGCAACTTATAAAGGAGAAATTAATATACTACTAAGTGACGTCTAGTTGGTTTCTTATTCCACATAGCTTTTCCTTATTTTCTCCATGATTCTATATTTATTAACATCTATTTTCTTTGATCGTTATTCCTTTAGTTTTCCTTGTTCTGTGTTATTTAAAAAACTATTACCTCACAAGGAATGCGTTTTAAACATGACTTCAGTCCCAAGAAGTCCGTTACGTATTGCAACATTTCAGTAGCACTCAGCAGTTTAGTATCCCACCCCCAACAACAGGTCACAGTGTAAACAAAACACAGTATCGAGCAGCAGTACTAATAAAGAGGTCGCCACTCGCACTGTGCAGCCACCTAATTGCTGTTTATCGCCCTCACCACTGTCTGCAAGCCATTAAAGTAGGTGAATAAGTGTACTGCAGCAGCAGAATGTATAGTTCACGTGTGTTATGGAACTCATAATGCAGAAATATTACACAGGCATTATCAGCTCATGACGCTAGCCACATGGACACAACATCTCTGGAGTCTTGCTTTCTCTTTGCTTTAGCTCAGTGTCTTCCTTTTTTCAAACGAATTATGAAGCTACTTCCGGAATACCAAAATTAAACCAAACTCTGTCTTTTATATGTATTTCAAGGCTTTCCAAATTATTCCTTCTAAAACTCTTTCAGCGTTTTTTTCTCCAATACGTCTTGGTCAACAGAGAGGCCGTCGTTCAGGATTTCTTCTTGATATTGTAACGACGTGCTTTAACATTTGTTTGATCGGTTTAAGGTTTGGTGAAGAATACACAGAAGGCAACCATTCACTGTGACTGCGAAAATTATGTTCAAGTAGATAAACAGAAGGCAAATATTCACTCTGATTGCAAAAATTATGTTCAAGTAGATAAACAGAAAAAAACAGTTACTCTGATTGCTAAAATTATGTAAATGTGTATAAAAACGATGTACGATAGAGAACATTGTCTGCTGGCGGTACAGTGTAACGTAACGTGTCTGGTCACGAACACTACGTCGAGTGCCGAAGAACAAGACAGTGTACACAGAACACAAGATGTGTGTATCCTGTCTTACCTCGCACAGGATAACAGTCAATTCAGTACACCGACGTAATGAGACTTTGTAGATTATTGAAGTGATGTCAGTGACATCAGCCAATATTTCCTAAGGACCGCACAGGTCAGCGCTGTGCGGAGCTGAAAAGAGGTGTGGACACTGACAGAAGGTAACTTTGGGGCGGAAACAAACAGCCATTCTGTAGGTCAGGGAAGATTTTTTTTTTATTTGCATCAACATTGTTTGATGCTGATTACCGATGGAGGCGCTAAATATTACGAACCAAGTTATAAAGTCATTACCACTTCTGGAAATGACTGTAGTGACGTTGCTGTTTGCTAATGGCCATACTGTACTGACCGGCACAGACAGCCACGATTGATAGACTGGCACAACAGCACAAAATTATTGTCTTCAACGAATGGAGCGTTTCACTAAGTGCATGCAGCACAGTCCTGCTTGAGAAGCTAACAGTTTCTCAGCTAGGCATGAAATTCTCTGTATTTTATTGAACTCGCAAGTTCATTGCCACACTCACAACAGCCCGCCACTTGGCCCTACCCTGTACCAGAGCAGTTCACTCCACGCCCTCCCGTCATATAACTTTAAGGTCAGTTTTAATATTATTACTTTCTCTACACCAAGGTCTTCCACGTGAACTCTTTCGTTCAAGTTTTCTCACCAAAACACTATGAATTTCTTCTTTATCCCATACGTGCAACATGTCCAGCACATCGTAGAATTCATGATTTTATTACCCGAATAATATTTGATGCGAAGTGGAGAACATAAAGACAGTCATTGTGTAATTTTCACCCTACCCCTCATACTTTCTCTTAGGTCCCATTAGTTAGGGTTAATATTCTAGTAAGTAACTAAACAGCAGAACATGTCAACCTTGTTAATGACATGTTAATAAAAACTCAACCAGATGCAACAGAATGCAGATATTTATTTACTGCAAAGCTGCTCTACATGTTTCGGGTGTCACATGACCCATCATCAGGAGTACTAAAAACTGTAACCGGTACAGGCCATAATACTGGTGCAGCTACTTCCCTCCAACGTGGCCTGATCGGGCCGTTCGGCCCGATCAGGCATACTGTTATATCTGGTTGGATTTGTATTAACATTGAATTGGGATGCACGGAACCATGAAATTAAAACAAAAATCCTGTGAATTACGTCGCTTTCTTGTCTCAAAACGAATTGTGCAGAACGGAAGATTCAAAAACTGAAACAGCTGTTAGGAACATTCAGTCATAAAATATCAAAGAAGCAACGGACGAACGGGTGGACAAAGTCCTATTGCTGTATTGAACAATGGCGAATCCGGTTCTGCCGTACAGATGTGAACTGGACACGAACAGACTTTACGCTAGCTGAGAGAGAGGACAGGCCAGAAGTGAGATTGTGAGGAGGCCGAGCGGGCAGCACGTTGTGCGGTCAGTGGAATCGGGGCGGCAGGAGGCAGCATTGTACAACCGGCCGGCAGGTGGACGAGAACAAATTGGTATGAACTGTTTATCTTGAGTCGACTGGGGTTGTCTGTCCTGCAGAACAGAGAGGAACACGGAACATAGGAAGACAAGAACAGCAATGGAAGGACTATTTGGATCCTGGATTCAGAACAGGCAAAATGGCCTAATGCGTGAAGTTACTGACGAAGATGAAGTGTTTAAATTACTAAGCTCTTAAGAACACGAACACCAACTAACTCTCAAATCCTCCACTAAATTTGGCTCCACATAATCCCTCTATATTTCACACTCGCATATTTCGACCAGAATGTACATTGACATCTTAAAGGTAATGGCTGTACTGTCCTGCATGCTACATAAAGACCCAGCCCGTACAGCGCAGTGAACCCTACGTCTCGGTTATAAAAATCAGTCAATGATATATAGGGAAATAATCGCTGATAGTTCCGAGATCCACACAAATAAACTGGGTGGACAGAACGTACAATCCTTGAATGTTAAACTGGCGGTACATATAGTGACCACTGGGCTTTAAAGGGTTAAATCTCTGTTATAAAACCAGTCAGTAAATGCTGTATAGAGAAATAATCGCTGTTTCATCTGAGATCCACACAAAACACATAAATATTCTGTATGTGGGCAGAACGTACGGTTGTTGAATGTTAAATTGGCGGTACATATAGTGAACACTGGGATTTAAAGTGATAAATCTCTGTTATACAAACCAGCTACTTAATGCGGTATAGGGAACTAATTGCTGTTTGTTCTCAGATCCACACAAAACACACAAAGACACAGTGTGGACAGAACGTATTATCGTTGAATGTTAAACTGGCGGTACATATAGTGACTACTGGGCTTTAAAGGGTTAAATCTCTGTTATAAAACCAGTCAGTAAATGCTGTATAGAGAAATAATCGCTGTTTATTCTGAGATCCAAACAAAACAAAAAAATACTCTGTATGTGGTCAGAACGTACAGTTGTTGAATGATAAACTGGAAGTACGTATAGGGAACACTGGGATTTAAAGGGTTAAATCTCTGTTATACAAACCAGCCACTTAATGTTGTATAAGGAACTAATTGCTGTTTGTTCTCAGATCCACACAAAACACACAAAGACACTGTGTGAACAGAATGTAGAATTGCTGAATGTTAAACTGGCGGTACATATAGTGAACACTGGGTTTTAAAGGGTTAAAACTCTGTTATACAAACCAGCCAGTTAATGTTGCATAGGGAATGAATCGCTGTTTGTTCTCAGATCTTCACAAAACACTTAAATACACTGTGTGGACAGAACGTAGAGATGCTGAATGTTAAACTGGCGGTACATATAGTGATCACTGGGCTTTAAAGGGTTAACTCTGTTATACAAACCAGCCAGTTAATGCTGTATAGGGAAATAATCGCTGTTTGTTCTCAAATTTTCACAAAACACTTAAATTCACTGTATGGGCAGAACGTAGAAATGCTGAATGTTAAACTGGCGGTAGATATAGTGACCACTTGGCTGTGAAGAGTTAAATGTCTGTTATACAAACCAGCCAGTTAATGCTGTATAAGGAAATAATCGCTGTTAGTTCTCAGATCCACAAAAAAAAAAACAAAAATATACTGTGTGGACAGAACGTAAACTGTTGAATGTTAAACTAATGGTACGTATAGTGACCACTGGGCTTTAAAGGGTTAAATCTGTATTATACAAACTAGCCAGTTAATGCTGTAGAGGGAAATAATCGCTGTTTTTTCTCAGATCTTCACAAAACACTAAAATACACTGTGTGGGCCGCTGGCGGTACAGATATTGACCACTGGGCTTTAAGGGGTTAAATTTCTGTTACACAAACCAGGCAATTAATGCTGTATAGGGAAATATTCGCTGTTTGTTCTCAGAACTTCACAAAACCCTAAAATACACTGTGTGGACCGAACGTAGAATTGTTGAATGTTAAACTGGCGGTAGATATAGTGACCACTTGGCTGTGAAGGGTTAAATGTCTGTTATACAAACCAGCCAGTTAATGCTGTATAAGGAAATAATCGCTGTTAGTTGTCAGATCCACACAAAACACAAAAATACACTGTGTGGACAGAACGTAAACTGTTGAATGTTAAATTAATGGTACATATAGTGACCACTGTGCGATACATATAATGACCACTGGGCTTTAGAGCGCTAAGCGATTCTCCTACATATTCTTAAAATAAAAGGAATTAAACCATTCCGATCACAATTTTTTTTCCGTATAACAAACAGCCTGTCGGTGTACAAAGGCTTTCCTAAACACTATGGTAATCAGTCAGACTGTAGACTGTACGTACGTATATCAGTGTACCGTCAGCTGCAAAGTGCAGCACTCAATATATCTGTCTCTGGGACCAAATAAAGAAGCTGCTATTTTATAATTCATTCTCTCACTTCTGCCCTTCCCGCCCTTTCTTGCGCCGGGAAGGAGGGGGTGTTGTTCTAAGACCGTAGTGCTTCCTCGCTGTAGTTTGTCGTGTGCGACCCATTGCTGCCTTTGAGACTGTAATCTAAGAACATATAATGCTGTTCCTATAGTCATTAGTCTGGGACTTTCTAATTAAGAATACTAATTAAAAAATGTTTGTATAGTTTAAAATTTAAACTTACCTAACTAATTTATTGCTCTGAAAGTGTAATAACTGTTTACCGTACAGAGCCCAAGAGCCAATGAAGTTTACTAACGCCTACCAGGGCCTGTTTATTCGCGTCTCAGTGGAAGCTGCAGCCAGCAGACTGTGAATTAAAGACGAAAGTGACGGCGTAATTTTTATTTCACTTTGATTTCCAGAACACTTTATATGGCCTATTTAACCTTGAACCTAAGATAAAAATGTTCTAGTTAAAGAGAATGTTGTACCGGCTTTTAGAGCCGGTACAACAAAGGTAATCAGAGTGAAGTGTATGTACTGTCTAAGAGCAATGTGTTGCAGTGCAGTGTAAGAACTGCCTAACAGAAATGTTTTACAGTACAGTGTATGTACTGTCTAACAGAAATGTATTAGAGTGCAGTGTATGTACTGTTTAACAGAAATGTATTAAAGTGCAGAGTATGTACTGTCTAACAGAAATGTGTTGAAGTGCAGTGTAAGAACTGTCTAACAGAAATGTATTACAGTACAGTGTATGTACTGTCTAACAGAAATGAATTAGAGTACAGTGTATATACTGTTTAACAGAAATGTATTACAGTGCGGTGTATGTACTGTTCAACAGAACTGTATTACAGTGCCGTGTACGTACCGCCTAAAACAACTGTATTACAGTGCAGTGTATGTACTGTCTAACAGAAATGTATTACAGTGCAGTGTATGTATGATTAACAGAAATGTATTACAGTGTAGTGCATGTACTATCTAAGAGAATTGTATTACAGTGCAGTGTATGTAATGTCTAACAGAAATGTATTACAGTGCAGTGTAAGTACTGCTTAACAGAACTGTATTACAGTGCAGTGTATGTACTGTCTAACAGAAATGTGTTGCAGTGCAGTGTAAGAAATGTCTAACAGAACTGTATTACAGTGCAGTGTAAGTACGGTTTAACAGAACTGTATTAGAATGCAGTGTATGTAATGTCTAAGAGAAATGTGTTGCAGTGCAGTGTAAGAATTGTCTGACAGAACAGTATTACAGTGCAGTGTATGTACTGAATAACAGAAATGTATTACAGCGCAATGTAATTACTGTCTAAAAAAAATGTAATACAGTGCAGTGTATGTACTGTTTAACAGAACTGTATTAAAGTGCAGTGTATGTACTGTCTAACAGAAATGTGTTGCAGTGCAGTGTAAGAATTGTCTAACACAACTGTATTACAGCGCCGTGTATGTACTGTCTAACAGAACTGTATTAGAGTGCACTGTATGTACTGTCTAACAGAAATGTGTTGCAGTGCAGTGTATGTACTGTCTAACAGAAATGTGTTGCAGTGAAGTGTAAGAATTGTCTAACAGAAATGTATTACAGCACCATGTATGTACTGTCTAACAGAAATGTATTACAGTGCAGTGTGTGTACTGTGTAACATAATTTTATTAGAGTGCTGTGTATGTACTGTCTAACAGAAATGTGTTGCTGTGCAGTGTAAGAACTGTCTAACAAAACTGTATTACAGTGCAGTATATGTACTGTCTAACAGAAATTTATTACAGCGCAGTTTATGTACAGTCTAACAGAAATGTGTTGCAGTGCAGTGAAAGAATTGTCTAACAGAAATATATTACAGCGTTGTGTATGTATTGTCTAAGAGAAATGTATTACAGTGCAGTTTATGTATTGTTTAACAGAACTGTATTACAGTGCAGTGTATGTACTGTCTAACAGAAATGTGTTGCAGTGCAGTTACGAACTGTCTAACAGAAATCTATTACAGTGCAGTGCATGTACTGTCTAATAGAACTCTATTAGAGTGCAGTGTATGTATTGTTTAACAGAACTGTCTTACGGTGTAGTGTATGTACTATCTAACAGATTTGTATTACTGTACAGTGTATATAGTGTCTGACAGAAATGTATTACAGTGCATTGTATGTACTGTCTAACAGAACTGTATTAGAGTGCAGTGTATGTACTGCTAACACAACTCTATTACAGTGCAGATTATGTACTGGCAAACACAAATATATTACACAGCAGAGTATTTACTGTCTAACACAACTGTATTACAGTGCAGTGTATGCACTGTCTAACACAACTGTATTACAGTGCAGGGTATGCACTGTATGACAGAACTGTAGTACAGTGCAGTGTATGTACTGCTAACACAACTCTATTACAGTGCAGAGTATGTACGGTCTAACACAAATATATTATATAGCAGAGTATGTACGGTCTAAAAGAATTGTATTAGAGTGCAGTGTATTTACTGTCTAACACAACTGTATTACAGTGCAGTGTATGTACTGTCTAACACAATTGAATTACAGTGCGGTGTATGTACTGTCTAACAGAATTGAATTACAGTGCGGTGTATGTACTGTTAACAGTACTGTATTACAGTGCAGTGTACTGGTATGTACTGCCTAACACAAATGTATTACAGTGCATTGTATGTACACTCTAACACAAATATATTACAGAGCAGAGTATGTACTCTCTAACACAACTGTATTACAGTGCAGTGTATTCTCTGTCTCACAGAACTGTTTTTCAGTGCAGTGAATGCACTGTCTAACATAAATGTATTACAGTGCAATGGATGCACTGTCTAAGAGAATTGTATTACAGTGCAGTGTATATACTGTCTAACAGAACTGTATTACAGTGCAGTGTATGTACTGTCTAACACAACTGTATTACAGTGCAGTGTATGCACTGTCTTACAGGACTGTATTACAGTGCAGTGTATGTACTGTCTAACAGAACTTTCTTATAGAGCAGTGTATGCACTGTCTAACAGAATTGTATTTCAGTGAAGTTTATGTACTGTCTAACAGAACTGTATTACAGTGCAGTGTATGTACTATCTAACACAACTGTATTATAGTGCAGTGTATGTACTGACTAACAGAACTGTATTACAGTGCAGTGTATACACTGTCTAACAGAACTCTATTACAGTGCAGTGTATGCACTGTCTAACAAAATTGTATTACAGTGAAGTGTATGCACTGTCTAACAGAACTGTATTACAGTGCAGTGTGTGTACTGTCTAACACAACTTAATTTGATGTTAGCGGTATATACAGGGTGTCCCAGGAGGAATGTTCCAGACTTCGGAAGAGTGTTCCTTAAGTCAAACAATACCGATATAACCCAAAACACCTATATCCGAAGTTCAATGGTTATAGAGATATTGGCCAGAGAAGAGTGTGGACTTCTTTGGTTTGTACGTACTATACTCTTTCCGTGACGTGATCCGCTTAACCTTCACCGCGACAATCCTGCAGTAGCCTGCAGACCTTGTCTTCGGAACAGGTGTTCGGAGTTTATAGTGGCTGGAATTCAGTGAAGAACTATGACACTTGTGCGAGTGTTTTTGTAGTTCTATTTAATGGCTTTATGTCACTCACAATTTACTTTGATGTTATGTACAGGTATTAACATTATAGAAACCACATATTCCTGCCAGTTTCAATACGTATTTCGTAATAAATAATTGAGTAATAACTGTCAAATTTTCAAACTTCTCTGGCCAGTATCTCCGTAACCATTGAACTTTGGATATAGGTGTTTTGGGTTATATCGGTATAGTTTGACCTAAGTAACACTCTCCCGAAGTCTGGCACATTCCTCCTTGGACACCCTGTATAGTATTCACTACATAAGTTAAAAATACGTGGTTCGGCGCTTGACAATAGCCAAATTCAGGTTCTAAATGAAATACTGTGTAATTAGTTATACTGTCTTATATGGGCTGTATACAGTGGGGAGTTTGGAGGTAAGTTGGCACGAGATCTCGTATGTGTCATGGAGTTTGTAAAGTGTGGGTATATGGGAAATCTGTTATTATATATATATCTGAGTTAATCATAGTTAGGTAAATGGTATCTTGTTGTGTGTTTTGTAGAAATTATGTGCACACACACACACACATACATATATATTAATATATATATACATACTTATCCTATACATACATTACGCAATACTATATAAGAATATGGATTTTGTAGTTACGTTTATAGGTTCATTAATTTATTCAAGCTGTTACTATACTATTTTACTCTTATACTAAATCAGGTTAAACAATCTACAGTTTTTACGTTTACTGGACCGTGCATCATTGCGATAGTTGAAGAATAAAGGACCTACTTGATGTCACTTGATATTTTATTTGACTTTTTATATGCTAAACATGTTTCGGACATGAATATATCCATCATCAGGAGCTTGCGTCTATTCTGTTGAATTACCATATTGGCTGAAACCTGCAACACGGATACCACTCCAGACCAACCACACTGAAACTCCAACACACATCGAACCAAGAACTATACGACCAATGTGATAATTGAACAGAATAGTCGCAAGCTCCTGATGATGGATATATTAATGTCCGAAACATGTTGAGCACATAAGACGTGAAATAAAAAAGCAAGTGACATCAAGTTGGTCTTTTATTCTTCAACTCAACAGTTTATCTGTTCATTTCCACAAAGTGAACCTAGTATAGTTCGGAGTACAAATTAAATTGGGTAAGGGAAATGCAATTAAAGGATAATAATAGGGATAAATAGGCAAACTGAAAATGAAGTGAAATAAATTAAATTAAGGCAGTACTGAAGTGCTAGGCTTAATATTATTCTTCTGGTTTCGTTGAGTTGTGTGTTGCTGTTGAATGTTCTAATTATAGTGTTTCAGATGGTACAAATTCCATATGTTAGTGCTGAACTTGGAGGAGGTTAGTAGGGCCATCCTTTGAAGCACCTCTGTGTGTTAGTTTTTGGTCAGATGGTTATTCGGTGCGTGCTAGTGTGAGTCATTCATAGTTTGGTTCTACAGTTTTGGGAGTTGGAGTGTTCGTTGTGCTATGAAACCTCACGTGTGTAAGCTTTCTAATTGCTGAGCACTGTGTGTATCGAAAGAAGCATGTCCCACAGCCCACAAACCCCACAACTCCACAGCTTACTTGTGACGTCATAGTCAAAGGCACAAATAATACAGCGTGTTAGAAAAACACGACATTGTGAATGTAAGGGAGGTGTATTTTGATGTAGAGATATCGGCCGATATAATAACCGTCTTCAGAAGAATTGTTTCAAAATTATGGAATTTATGGAAGGAAGGCAGTAAAAAGATCTCGGGCCGCCACCAGAGTCAGGGAATCGATATTGAAGTTACAGGTGGTTCTGCAAACCTTACTGTCCGCTGAACCACGTGACATATTGCGGAGCTCGAGAGAGTTTTATTGCATTTAGTGGCAGCGAAAGCATCAGATTAAGCGTCATAGTAATGTTTTGTGTAAAATCGTGGTGTTTGGGGGTAACTGAGTTCGACGTGCTAAATAAAAAATATTTTTAAACTGCTTTTGTGTACAAAATATGATTTTTGTGTGAGACTTGCACTTCAAATTTAATATATTAATGAATTTCAGTAATTATTTTTGTTTTTTTTTTATCCAGAATGTAAAATATTATAATTCGTGTGTGAGTAATGAAGCATTGTATTCTTTCTTTTGGGTGATTCCCCAGTGTATGAATTTATGTGACGACGTTTGGGAGCACCGTCTGTTCCATCTCCACAGGCGGTGAAAGCAAGAACAATAACAGGCATGAGATTGTGGGGGTATTCTGCCTGCTAACACCGCCTATGGAGATGGAACAGAGTGTTCAGAAATGTTGTCATATGCAATTTAGACGCCGAAGAATCACCAAAAGAAAGAAAACAATGTTCAGAGCACGACTAAAGTTGGAACTACCGGAACATTTCTTGATAATTATGTGCATCGCAGCAGAAGGCCTTTTTTAAACAAAAGAAGATTTTGGCTGGCGACTGTTCGTAATGATGTGTAAATGATTACTGGTTTGTTGTAATGGTGGTTAGCTGACACAACTGTTTGTTGTAACGGTGTATAGCGAACATAACTGTTTGTTGTAACGGTTTTTAGCGGAAAGAACTGTTTGTTGTAATGGTGTTAAGAAGACAGAACTGTTTGTTGTAACGGTGTTTAGCAAACAAAACTATTTGTTGTAAATGTGGTCAGCGGAGAGAACTGTTTGTTATAACGGTGTTTACCGGAAAGAACTGTTTGTTGTAACGGTGTTTAGCGGACAGAACTGTTTGTTGTAAGGGTGTTTAGCAGACGGAACTGTTTGTTGTAACGGTGTTTAGCGGACAGAACTGTTTGTTGTAGCGGTGTTTAGCGGACATAAGTCTTTGTTGTAGCTGTGTTTAGCGGACAGAACTGTTTGTTGTAATGGTACTTATCGGACAGAACTGTTTGTTGTAACGGTGTTTAGCGGACAGAACTGTTTGTTCTAATGGTTTTTAGCGTACAGAACTCTATGTTTTAACGTTGTTTAGCGGACAGAACTGTTTGTTGTAATGGTGTTTAGCGGACAGAACTGTTTGTTGTAATGGTGTTTAGCGGACAGAACTGTTTGTTGTAACGCTGTTTAGCGGACAGAACTGTTTTTTGTAACGGTATTTAGCGGACAGAACTGTTTTTTGTAACGGTATTTAGCGGACAGAACTGTTTGTTGTAACGGTGTTTATCGGACATAACTCTTTGTTTTAACGTTGTTTAGCGGACATAACTGTTTGTTTTAACGGTGTTTAGCGGACAGAACTGTTTGTTGTAATGGTGTTTAGCGGACAGAACTGTTTGTTATAACGATATTTATCGGACAGAACTCTTTTTCATTCGATTTATGTCAGACCTTTCACCAGTGTTATGGATTGGCATATGACTTATTTACAGTGCTTAACGGATTTTCTCTGAAACCCTAAGCACCAGCCACCTTCCAACATATATCCTCTTTTACAATCCGTCATAATACGTTATGGTATGATATGATACGCTATGATACGATATGGTATGGTATGGAACGGTATGGTAGGATTTGGAAAGGTATGGTACATTATGGAACAGTATGGTACGGTATGGGACGATATGATACCGTACTATATGGTACGATATGTTACGTTATGGTAAGATATGTTACGGTATGGTAAGATATGATACGTTATGGTACGTTATGTTACGATATGGAGCGATATGATATGATACTATATGGTACGATATGGTACGTTATGGTACGGTATGGAATAATAGGGTACTATACGTTACGTTATTGTACGGTATGGTACGTTTTGGTACGATATGGAATAACATGGTATTATGGTACGATATGGTACGTTATGGTACGTTATGTTATGATATGGAATGATATCGTACTATATGTTACGATGTGGTATGTTATGGTAAGATATGTTACAGTATGGTACGTTATGGTACGGTATGGAATGATATGGTACTATATGGTACGATATGGTACGGTATGGTACTATATGGAATGATATGTTACGTTATGGTATGTTATGTTATGATAATGTTATGTTACGTAATGGTATGATATGGTACGATATGGTACGTTATGGTACGATATGTTATGTTATGGTACGATATGGTACAGTATGGTACGTATACGTCACATGAGCACAGAACTGACAATTGGCTATTGTAAACCGCATGACACACACACACACACACACATGTGTAACCCGCCTGTACTATCAGAAAACAAACTGAGAGATCAATCAATAGGAAGATATCAATCCTGCTACGTCCAACAGCCTCCCAGGATTCTTAATAGGCGACTGTTTGCCACAATTTTGAGAATTTCTAAAAATAATTTAATTTTAAAGATTAGGTTTCAGTGCTTTAAACTTTCGATAATAACGCACTGTAACAATTACACAAGGTCATAACAATACAAAACACAATGCACAAAATATTAATATTGTAAAGCAAACTCAAAATGGTACGCTGTACATCGTACCGGCAGCACTGTGCTGTGTCTGTTTATCTACTACTCGCCTGATGTCTGTGTGCATTATGGTCGAAACACGCAGCTAAAAGCGAAAATAGCCTGTGTTATTAACACAGTTGTGTAAATTAACGTTCGTGCACTTCATCCTTACAGATAAACACAGCGGTATGTCAGTTTCCAACTTTACAAACAAATTATGCACTTCGGTTCTTGGATTCAGGGACTGAACAGCGTATCGTCTGCTCACACTAAACCTTTGGCCATGGAGCTGGGCATTTACAGTTTAGAACAACATTTATGTAAAATTTGAATATTTTATGAACCAAGAAGAGTAATATTAGGAAATACATGACATTTTGTGGAGGAATAAAAGAAGAAGGTGAGAGAAATTGTTATAAAAATAATTAAATATATTTGTAGACTAAATATATAAAAAGCGTACTCTGGGGAGTAGCGGTACGCCTGTCCTATATATAGGATGCATGGTGCTTAAAGGTTAAAATAAAAAATGTATTAAACCGACTGCGAAAATTTGACTATCGCAAATATCTGCATATGTATTTCTTCGCTGCAGAATTATGATTGAGTTTTGTCGTCTGTGCTGGGGTTACACTTGTGTGATTTAGAGTTTGGAAGTACGTGCTCCTAAGCTGACAGTGTAACTCTGTGGAACTAAGACGGCCGTTACCGATAATTTGATTTGTAGCAGCGCGTGCACCTCACAAAGGCAGTCCATTCAAATTCTCTACTGTAAATTGCAATGAAATTTGCGGTCGAAAGTTTGGAATTCATGATATCTGATTGCATAGCACATAGCTGCTAAATTCAGGATATCTGATTGCACAACACATAGCTGCTAAATTCAGGATATCTGATTGCACAGCACATAGCTGCTAAATTCAGGATATCTGATTGCACAGCACATAGCTGCTAAATTCAGGATATCTGATTGCATAGCACATAGCTGCTAAATTCAGGATATCTGATTGCACAGCACATAGCTGCTAAATTCAGGATATCTGATTGCACAGCACATAGCTGCTAAATCCCACCAGACAAAACTAGGATAACGTTTAGCAGCAAGTCACAAAACTATTTAGGTCACACTTGACAGTATTCAGCACGTGATGTTTCAGGTAACTTGTGAATTAAGGAAGCGTCGTTAAATAAACTGGAACGTAAGTAATGTGGGAACAGACTTTTTAGTGACGTAACTGGGCGTCCTATTCATATGCAGGATTATAGATTCTGGTCGTTCATCCTGACATCCAAAATATGTATTTCTGTCTTTTGTGTCCTCACTTCAGTAAAAATAATTGAAAAGTACCTTAAATTGATCACGAAGTGCTGCTTAACCCTTTACAGCCCAGTGGTCACTATATGTACCGCCAGTTTAACATTCGGCAGTTCTACGTTCTGCCCACACAGCGCATTTATGTGTTTCATGTGGATCTGAGAACAAACAGCGTTTATTTTATAACAGAAGGTTAACCCTTTAAAACCCAGTGGTCACTATATGTACCAGCAGTTTAGCATTCAACAATTACACGTTCTACCCACACAGTATATTTATGTGTTTTGTGTGGATCTGAGAAGAAACAGTGATTATTTCCCTATACAACATTATATGACTGGTTTTTATAACAGAGATTTAACCCTTTAAAATCCAGTGGTCACTATATGTACCGCCAGTTTAACATTCAGCAATTCCACATTCTGCCCACACAGTGTATTTATGTTTTTGTGTGGATTTGAGAACAAACAGCCATTATTTCCTTATATATCATTAACTAACTGGTTCTTATAATAAGACGATATGTTTACTGCGCGGTACGGACTGTCTGTCTATATACTCTTATTATTCGGTCTCGCAGGCCGTGCCCAGCCTCAGGTGCAGTTTACTCCCAAAAGCACGCTGTCCCCCTGTCAACATCACTCCACTAATCACCCCACCATTGCCCCACATTAATCTATAATTTCACGCTGCTCTTAACAGGAAGGCAAACGAGCGATTTCTGGGAACCTTCCCGGCTTCATCGTTCTTTCGGAAATCGGAAGCCTTTGGATAGCCATGTACTGTCATTTGCCGTATGCAATGTGTCGGACTCTCCATCCGGCACAGTCCATTGCCTTGCGATCCTCAACAACAGAAGTGGAAATGAAATGCGACTTCAGGAATTTGTTGCATGAAATTGACTTTAATAAGGCTGACCCGCTGTGTGACCTGATTTCTGCGTTTCCTTGTGCATTTGGACGTTCGATACGACGGAAGCAATGATGATGATGATGATGATGATGATGATGATGATGATGATGGACAGGCTGAAGCGTGTAATTGCTAATTGTTTTAATTGAGCACCTTCAGCGTCTCATTACAGAAGTCTATAAGCCGCAGTGGTCAGTTTAATCTCGTGGGTATATGAGTGGAGTCAGTCAGAAGTAGGTAAGTTGTGGCAGGTTTCAGCGTTTCATATACGCGCAGCGCGTAGCTTTCGATAGGATCGCAGTGAAAGAGACGACATGTGAATATATTAGTTTAGTTTATGAAGTGCAGTGTTGAATCTAGTCTCTTTAGTTTGTAACCACATTGATCTAAAGAAATTAATGCGAATAAAAATCCAACCAGATGCAACAGTATATGTAAAGCTACTCTACATGTTTCGGGTGTCACAGCACCCATCATCAGGAGTACTAAAAACTGTAACCGCAGCCTTCGGTACAAGTCATAATACTGGTAAAGCTACTTCCAACCAACGTAGCCTCATCGGGCCAATCGGCCCGATGAGGCCACGTTGGAGGGAAGTAGCTGTACCAGTATTATGACTTGTACCGAAGGCTGCGTTTACAGTTTTTAGTACTCCTGATGATGGGTGCTGTGACACCCGAAACATGTAGAGTAGTTTTGCAGTGAATAAATATCTGCATACTGTTGCATCTGGTTGGATTTTTATTCACATTGAATCAAGATGCACGGAACCATGAGCTTAAAAACTAAAGAAAGTACTACTGAGTTCCTTCTTGCGTTTTTATAAAGAACTCTTAATTAAGAGACATTTTCTCCAACGAAAGTAATTCCGGCTATCTTTCGTGAGGAAATGAAGACCGTCGTTGAAACTGAAGTTGGTTAGCAAAATGACCGTGGTGTATGTGGGATAGGCTTGCGGGTTACTGATATTGACTGGTTAACACAGCGCGTCAAAACATGGCGGTTCTTCAACGAATATCGTTCTCGGACCGTGTTTTAGGTACAGTTCACAGCCAGACGGACAGACAGACACACACGGTACGTTGTTAGGGGTTACATAACGTGTGGTGTGGGTGCTTATAGATTGCCACCAAGGGTGGCTACATTGCGATAAGCTAACAACGTTGACCACAAGCCACATCAAGGTGCACGTTGACTCGAAACCCCAAAGACGCTTTGTGGACGCGCTGCAGTTTACGTTAAAATTGAGCTCCTGTAGATATGAGGGTAAGTCATTAAATAACAGGAAATTTTATACCGTAATAACTTTTTTACAAGATTACATAAAGAAATAGTTTGTATCTTATTTTTCGACATAGGCCCCCTGCTTCGCAACACACTTGGTCCACCTGTCCACAAGCTTGCGGTTTCCCTCTAGAAAAAAGATTTTGGCGTGGCCTTTAACCAACTTTGCACCGCCTCCATTACCTCGTCGTCATCTGCAAACTTGTGGCCCCGCAAATGCTCTTTCATAGGACCAAACAAGTGAAAGTCCGATGGCGCCATACTGAACCTTCATTCTTCTGTAGTTTTCAGAAGGTTTCACACTCTCTGACTACAAAAAAAAAACGAGTAACGCTTCGTTGCTCTTCCACGGTGCAAGTTGACAGTGGAGCGGCCATGTTGTACGGCCTACTGCACAGGCTCAAACTGCTTGATCGTCACGACCCCTATATGATATATTACTAAGGAACCATTTTGTGTCCCGAAATAAGATTTTTCGTTATGCATACTTTTCCATGCATTTTTAGAATAATATTCCTGTTATTTAATGACTTTCCCTCGTATTTTGGGCAATTTGAAGTGTTTCGAAAGGGCTGTTACCCTTATATACAGCAAAGACCTTGACCAGTTACTACTGTAATGTGCAACACTGCACACCTTTAGAATGGCACGATTATTTGTAATATTATATTGTTTAGGGATTCGGGTATAGTGACTAGGTTGAGGGCTAGACGGTTAAGGAACCGCAGTTCGATTCTTATCAGCCCATTAACATTTGTTTAACGTCTTCTAAACTTATGGACTGGCTGTGAGATCGGCCGTTCTTCAAAGGAAAGTACGTACTTGTCATGCTTTTAGGCCACGTGACTTGTTCTGGTCCTATTAACAGTCCATAAGTCTTTTCAGCGACCGTCCTTGGTTTCGTTCCCCCACACGGTTGACATTTCCTAATTAAGTGTGGCAGTCTGTCTGTTTGTCTGTCTCTGCCCATCGCCGAAGATGTAACAAATTATAAAAGTAAACGTTACTGCAGCTTAACTTTGCAGTTCCACTGTGTTCATATCAAAGGAACCAAGTAGTTACACTCGTACTGTTTAACACGGTACTTATCATGCTCGGCCCCTGTGGACCGCTGTAAGGTTTCCACCGAACAGCTCCTCACAGTGACCTCAATTTGCCTGCAACATGTCGCAGATTTAATCAACAGATAGGTTATCCCAGTCTCAGTTTTTCTAGTTTGTTTTCTCTGGTGATGAAGATTTACCTCTGGTAAAGGCTAAAGGCCAAACGTTTAAACGTGTCTTGGAAGTGTGTCTTCCCCGTTGTGTGTGTGAAAACTGGAAAGGATATGTAGTCAAACACGACCCTGTCATAGTTGAAGAATAAAAGACCAAACTGATGTCACTTGCTATTTCATTTCACTTCTTATGTGCTCAACATGTTTCGGATAATTAATACATCCATCATCAGAAGCTTGCAACTATTCTGTTGAATTACCACATTGGTCGTATTGTTCTTGGTTCGATGTGTGTTGAAGCTTCTGTGTAGTTGGGTTGGAGTGGTATCCGTGTTGTAGGCTTCAGTGCTCAACATGTTACGGACATTAATATATCCATCATCAGGAGCTTGCGACTATTCTGTTGAATTACCACATTGGTCGTATTGTTCTTGGTTCGATTTGTGTTGGAGTTTCGGTGTGGTTGGTTTGGAGTGGTATTCGTGTTGCAGGCTTCAGTGTTCAACATGTTTCGGACATTAATATATCCATCATCATTAGCTTGCGACTATTCTGTTGAATTACCACATTGGTCGTATTGTTCTTGGTTCGATTTGTGTTGGAGTTTCGGTGTGGTTGGGTTGGAGTGGTATCCGTGATGCAGGCTGAAGCAGCCTACAACACGGATACCACTCCAACCCAACCACACATCGAACCAAGAATAATACGACCAATGTGGTAATTCAACAGAATAGTCGCAAGCTCCTGATGATGGATGTATTAATGTCCGAAACATGTTGAGCACATAAGAAGTGAAATAAAATAGCAAGTGACATCAAGTTCGTCTTTCATTCTTCAACTATCACAATGATGCACGGTCCAATAAACATAAGATTCACAACTCTGTCAATTAAGATGTTTTAATGACTATACTAGACAACTACATGTTTCGGCCCCTACTAGCCATCTTCAGGTTGTCTTCAAGAAAACTTGAGGTCCTACCATATACATATATTGTGAGCGCAAGCGATGGATTGAGCTCTACATCCGGGCTGTGTTGCGTAATGTTTAACTTCTATATTGAATGCGGTGGTATGCTCTGGTTAGAGGCACGATTGGGTCTGGTGGCTAGTATCGAGCCTTAAGTTCTCTTGAAGACAACCTGAAGGTGGCCAATAGTGGCCGAAACATGTAGTTGTCTAGTATGGTCAATAAACATCTTAATTGACACAGTTGTGTTTGACTACAGATCCTTTCCAGGTTAAACGTGTCATTCGTACAGAGCGCTGTTCCCATCGAATCTTCTATTTATGTGCTATTCCTTGAGTGCCTTCGTCAGTAAGATGGCTACTGTTGATTATCCAGACCCACGCGTCATACTAGAACTTAAAGAAGTGTGGGCTACTGCAGTCAATATGTGGTAACTGAAAATTTCATATCTCAGTCCTGAGTACTTCCTAACTCGTAGTTGATGGAATACTTTATCAGGTTCGTAACAGATTTCTGACGGACACCGACCGGTGACGGGGATGCCTTCGTCGCACACCAACTAGTTACCGCCTCTCTTCGTACATGATGTGTGTACTGGCTGCGGCGCGTTCTGCAGCGATTTCCAGTGCCATCGGTTGGACAAAGCAAGGAAATCGCACGGCCAGCTAAGCCCATTTAGCCTAACGCCGGTCCGGAGAAAATATCCTATCCAAATGGAGATATTCATGACGTACGGAGAGAAAAAGCCGCTCCCTCGTTTTGTCTGGGATACGTCATGTGGCGCACTGAGAGTTGCAAGACGGATCGCTGGGCCGGTGGTAATCGGTCGCGTTACCCGAGGGATTAAGGGCTGACGCTTCGGCACGGAGATCGGTTCTGCATCACTGAGCAGCGGAAGTACGTTTTACGTTGATACAGACACAACTGGAAGGTTTCTGTTGGCTAAAAGTGGAAATAGGTATAATCGTGTTTTAATAAAACTGAACAGAGTGGATTGGTAGCAAACAGCGCAGAACTGGGAGTGGCTGACCAGCGCTACGATTACATCTGTGGATAGTTGTCCTGCCTTCAAAATTAAACTGAAATTGGCCGTCCATAATTAATAGTAATGATAACAATGTCCATTAACTTCCTAGCTGCACAGCACAACTGACAGCTACAAACCCAGCACAAACTCAGCAATGCAGGCAATGTACGTATAAAGTAACAATGCTGAGAGTTCTTGCAACCATTGTTGCAGTGGAAAAGCAATAATTATTACGTATTCTGAATGTGTTTTGGTGGTCTTTGTTGTGCAGCATGCAAAGTGCAAGCGCTGTGCTGCCATTTGTGGCCTGTCCGGCTGTACTCTACCATGTTTCTCCACATTATCTCATAAAGCCCACGATTTTGGGGGGAAAGGTTATTGAACATAACATAAGTGTTTTGAGTTCTTCTACAGATTTTATCTCAAAAGTTCTTATTTGGAGAATTCAGCGAGATACTATAGTAAATTTAAGGACTCGGGTTCGATTCCCGATGGTGTCATTAAGAAATTTCAATCCATTAATCCTTCCGGCCGCACTATGGCCCTGGGGTCGACTCAGCCTCTAACAGAAATGAGTACCAGGAATACTTACAAGCGGTAAAGGCGGACAGATATTCAGGCTGACAACCTTACCATCTCCATGAGCTAAATCTCTTGAAATTCTAACAACATCACACTCCTGGAGTCCTAAGGGGTTGACCAGGCCTGTAGAGGGGGTGCTTTAACGTTACCTTTTACCGTCATAAATGCACCCAAACGCTCATGTACAGTACCGGTTTTTATTCTTGCCATATTTTAGCGAAAATTGAATTTTTTTTTTTAAGATTTTAGAAAAATTTTCAAGTGCCAAAATTAATGAAAATCGGTCTGGAGGGAGCCGATTTGTTCTATACTGACGGACAGACCGACATTACGTAGCTAATAGTCGCATTTCGCAATTTTATGAAGGCGCCTAAAAATGAAACACAAAAAAGAAGATTGCCGCAGGTAAAAACAACAACCACAAAATTAGTTAAATTCTCGCACAACAGCCTCAAATCTTCCCACCAGAACTCAACAACAGCACAACCCTGCTGATGCACCTTCTGTCTCAGTAACTCTAAATAGAGTTAGCGACAAACCAGCAGTCACACATTAGCACAGCAAACCAGACGGAATGACCAACATTTCTGCGTAGAAAAAAAGAACGTAGCTCAGTAATTTTGACACCGTATCACATCAGCGCACAATCGGTCAGCTTCAAACAAGTCAAGCATTTCGTAGCATTGCTGCCTCGCTGCGCACACCGGGGTAGCAGCAGACACGCGTCTGGCAGAAGGAAACATTATAATGGTGGTCACATTTGCGCTATGTTCCGTTAGTGCTCAGCTGTAACAACGTGCTGTGCAGTTTATCCACATAACTCTGTGACCTGCTTCGACTATTCTGGAATTCACTTCCGGCAACCAACTAAGAACAGCTACAGTTATGTACATTCTGCGTATAATGTCTGGGATGCTATATATATATACATATATATATATATGTGTGTGTGTGTACATACATAAAAATGGGTCAAAGGCTTAGCTGAGTAACGAAAAGGACACTTTCCAAATTAAAACCGCTCACACATGTGCCGAAACTTCAGTCATTGCACCAGGGTTTCGTAGTCACTTTTCTTTCTCTTTGGCTCGACAGACACTCCCCCCCCCAGTAGACCATGACCTCCTCATTCATGAAGTTTCTAGATCACACTCAACGACTCACCACAATTTGCAGTATTCCTGTAGACGAGTGATCAGCTGATCGCAGAGAGCTCTACCTGACAACACACAACACTCACAACAAACAGACATCCATGTCCCCGCTGGGATTCGAACCCACAATCTCAGCAAAGCGAACGGCCGAAGATGTAGGCTTTAGACGGCGCGGCCAGTGGCACCGGCGTTCCGTAGTCACTACGTCATTACGCCATGAAAATAGTGAATTAGAACTGACCGTGTTTAAAGCAGCTGTCTAAAGAGTGCTTAGTTTTGTGTAATGGCTTACATATATATATATATATATATATATATATATATATATATATATACATATATAAAAAAAACGACCAACATAGAGTCTGAGCTACGATTTTTTTTTTTTGTATTTTTACTCTT
>Ga0123355_10002033_pt1 | contig 28590 bp, 25 predicted proteins | sample TergutEmb28metaG_3_FD_89872 | JGI IMG/M metagenome (GOLD analysis project Ga0123355, IMG submission 89872) | Embiratermes neotenicus P1 segment gut microbial communities from Petit-Saut dam, French Guiana - Emb289 P1 | ecosystem: Host-associated > Arthropoda: Insects > Digestive system > Gut ... | reverse complement strand
GCCAACGCCGTCGGCCTCGAGAAATTAATGCCCGTCAAAGTGGGTAAGACGAACGGCAAGCGCTAACCACAGCCGACCCAGCTACTTAGGATTCCTCTGATCCATTTCCCAGTAAACTACCGCTAGGTAGATGCGGCCCAGATAGTCGTGCGTCGAAGACAGGACAGCTGCGTCGATTGCAACTGCGTGAGCAGTGGAAACGTCGGGTGCTCCCTCCTTTCGTGTTTTTGGCGAAAGTGCGGGCTCGTTAGCGGAATTACATCCAATAATCCGGCATGGGTTGAGGGAGTCTCATCAATTCACTTGCGGGTTCGCTCCCTCCAACACTTTGGCCGTTAGAAATCGGAGTACTTCTTTCATCACAAGGTCGCCTTGCTCGGTCTGAAACAAACCCTGAGCGTGCGCGGAACCGTCGAGCACAATCAATTGCTTGGGCTCTGGAGCCTTGTCAAACCATGCGCGGATATGTGGTAACCGTGGTCCGTCACCGCTTGTGTCGTCTCGTGCGACGATCACCAACAACGGAGACTGGATCCGCTCCGCCGGACCATTTCCCGCGGCCGCAAGCAGGATGAGCCGATCGATCTCACCCGGTTGGGACGCCGTCGATGCGTCTGCCGCCGCCCCTCCTCCAAAGCTTCCGCCCATGACCGACACCGTTTTCGCGCCATTCTTTCGCAGGTATCGGACCGCCGCCAGCACGTCGAGGTGCATCGGCGCGGAGTACATGTCTTTCTCGCCAGGGCCGTGAGACTCGCCGAAGCCTCGAAAATCAAATGCCAGAACCCGAAAGCCTGCTCTCACCAGCTCTTCCGCTTGCGGTTGCCAGCTCTCCTTTGTGAAGCGCCCGCCATGCGCCAGCACCACCCCCCGATCCCCTTCGCCATAGACGTTGGCATAGATGCGCCCACCGTCCTCCGTTGCAAAAGTGACGTGTTGCATTTTTGTTTGGGATTTGCTCCGAGGAGGCTCACCTGTCGAATCTGGTGCGGTTTGAGCCGCCGCGGCCAATAGACAAAGAATGAAAGCCAGCGTAAGCGCCCTCATTCTACCCTCCATCTGGTACTTCACTGGACGCTTTTGACAATACCTGTCGCCGAGTGCTCCTTCCTTTCGCGCCTTTTGCCAAAGGGGTTGACACGCCATCAGTCCGAAGGGTCAGGCCGGGCAGAGGGCCCCGCAAATCTTCCAAGAATGGAACCTCCGATGCCTAAAGTATGGAACTGCGAACAGCGCTTATCTGGTGAGCGGAAACGATGGCCACCGCTGAACAGAAGTTAACACCGCTCGGTTTCGTGAGAATTCATCGATCCATTCTAGTGAACAAAACTCTGGTCAAAGACCTGCGACTTGATCGCGCGGGACGTAAAGGGTCGCGTACAACGGATGGCATCGAGTATCCGGTGGGCCGCGCCTACAAGGGTAATCTGAAGATGATCGCAAGGTCGTGGCTGGGCGCCGATCGTGCATGAAGACCGTCCGGATGCGGAGCGCTTTCCTTGCAGACAATATCCGGCGGGTGCGCATCCTCTCGCGCTATCGGCTAAAGGATGGCACGCCGCCATAACTCCGAGCGCTCAGCCAGGGCAAAACCTATTTCGGTTGGGAATCACCCGACGGGCTGGTGTCTTGTCCCCACCGCCCGCGCCGGCTCTGCATCGCGTCCCACTTCTTCTGCTGATTCGTGTCCAGCAGTGCACGAATCTGGTCGTTCGACGTTTTGCGAATGTCCATCATCTTCGAACGACGGTCGTCCTGCGACATCGACGTATCCGACCGCAGCCCTTGCATCTGCGACTGCTGCGACTTCAAGACATCCAGAACTTTTGCCTGCTGATCCGAGGTGAGATGGAGTTGCTTGGTCAGCATCTCTGTCCGCTTCTGCGGATCGAAACGTCGACGTTCATTGCCGCGTTCGCCCGCGGGTGACGACTGCTGATCGCCGCTATCCTGCGCGATCGCCGACGCAGAAACCAACGAGATTACCGCAGCCAACAACAATCCAACGAAAATCCGTTTGCGCATACAACCCTCCTACTGAGAATCCTCGAGACTTGTGCGACACCTGTATGAATGCGATTATGGCCCACGAGTTGCGGCAGCGCAGCCACTTTTACTAATTTTTACTCGATCCTGACCGAATGAAGACTGGCAGATCGCACTGTGGATCAATCCGGCACATTTTTCTGTATTGTCGGCGCCCGTAAAAACTGACAGTGCAGTCATCCAGGAAGTCGCGAGTCGGGAAGACCTCCAGAATGTTTTGTTGAGCCGTTCAACAAGCGGGGGAGATTACCGAACCCTGCTGTAGCGGGCGGGCCTATCCCGATCTCAACTCCTGACTCGCTCCAACAAACGACACTCCTCCAACATCAGACTACTGTACGTACAGGCTTGTACAAGGATTGTGCCCGAAAGACCATTGTGAAAAACCCTGAAATAACGACAACCTACTCATAACGCAGGCTTTCCACCGGATCGAGCTGGGAAGCCCTGGCGGCCGGTACGGTCCCGAAAATGATTCCGACCAGCGAGGAAACCACGATCGCAATGATCGCCGACAGTCCCGGTACAGGCAGCCGGTAGTCGGTGAAGAAGCGCAGCGAGAAAGGCAGCGCCAGCCCTACGATGATGCCCACCATGCCGCCCGTCAGTGAGATCAAAATCGCCTCCGCCATAAACTGGAAACGAATGTTGCGGTTGCTTGCGCCGATCGCCTTGCGAATCCCAATCTCGCGGATGCGCGACGTCACCGTCGCCAGCATAATGTTCATGATGCCGATCCCGCTGACCAGCAGCGTCACCAGTGACACCAGCAACAGCACCCAAGTCATGGCGTTGGCCACTTGGCCGGCGACTTCGAGCAGATGCGTCAAGTTGTCTACGCTATAAACCGATTCGGGGCGGTGCCGCGACTGCAACACGCGCCTGATGGCATCCGTCGCTGGCATCACATCCTGCGGGCTCGCCACAGAAAAATAAATTTCTTGAACGTCTCCGCCGGGCCTGAAGAAGCGGCTAACCGAGTACGGAATCAGCATTGTGTGTTCGCTAATATCAGACTGGCCAAATGTGTCCACACTTTCCTTGAACACACCGATGATGGTGATGGGCAGGCCGCCGCTCAGCTTGATCATGTGCCCCACGGCTTCGTTCGGTGAGCCATAAAGCTGCTGCGCCAGCGGCAAATTGATGACGCCTACCTTGTTGCGCCCCGCAGAGTCCTCCGAATCAAAGAATCGTCCTGCGAGCAATACGAGATTACGCACGCGGATGTAATCGGGATCCACGCCCAGCAGGCTGATGTCGCGCTGCTTGCCGCCGCCCACATCGATGCGGTCCCCCAAGGCTACGGTCGGCGAGGCCGCGACGATGCTGGGCACTTGCTGCCTCACGGCGGCGACGTCGTCGATCGTCATGGGATCGGGCGTCGAGTCAAGTCGCTGCCCGCCGCCCTGATAATCCGCGTAAATCATGTTGGTGCCGATCGATTGCAACTGGCGCAGGATGTACTGTTTACCAGTGAGTCCGATAGTCGCGACCACAATGACTGAAGATGTGGCCACCGCCATGGAGAGTGCAGTCAGGATGAACTGCAGTTTGTTGCTGCAGAACGAGTCGTAGGCAAAGTTCAGAATCTCGCCCAGCCCAATCGTGAGCCGCTGCTGAATTCTTGCCGGTGCGGATGTCGCTGTCGCTGTCGCCGTGGCCATCTGAACAATTAGATGTTAATCCTCGCTCGCAAGTAGCTGCAATGAGGAGTGTTGACAGGCCGTCGCCTGGCGTCGTCCCCCAGGCCCCGCCCCCGCTTTCACGAGCGGGCCCAGAGGATCTCGCGAGCGGCACCGTTACACTCCGAGCGCGATCTCTCGTTCCGCCTTGAAAGGGGCTCGGCTCGGGATGACGGCCTCCAGCGCGGTGCCGAATGCAAATTGAGCGGCTAGCCGCCGCGGATTCATGGTACGGCCACTTCGAATGCATGTACTAGTAAGTCTGATCGTATTGACCAGGCGTCTTTCGACTCCGAGCCTTTAACCACAAAGGGCGAAAAGGTACACGGGATATCCGTCCCCATCGCTTTTTCGTGTGAGCTTGTGGCCTGCCGGGTAGATGAAATTGTGGCTGGCAACGGACTTGGCGAAGCACACCGAAAATCCGCATATCAGATACAATCAAAAAAAACCCAGGAGAATCAGGTTCATGTCCACTGCACGCGCCGCTGCGGCCCCGGCACGCTTGTTCGAATTTGAGCGCTGGGACTCGCGTCTGCCCGAACTGGCGAAACAATATCAGAAAAATCCGCCGTGCCCACACATTCTCCTCGAGCATTTCATTGAGCCGGAGACAGCGTGGGGAATGGCGCGCGAGTTCCCGCAATCCACCAGCAACGAGTGGACGCAGTACAAGCACACCAACGAAAACACCCTCGGCATGCCGAAGCGCGATCTGTTTCCGCCGGTGCTGGGCGCAGTGACGGATGAACTGAACTCGCCCGAGTTTGTGGCGTGGGTTTCGCAACTGACCGGAATACCTGGCCTGGTGGCCGATCCCATGCTTGAAGGCGGGGGCCTTCACCAATCGGGGCGGGGTGGGTACTTAAATATACATACAGATTTTTCCCAACATCATTTCCACGCCCACTGGCACCGGCGCGTGAATTTGATCCTTTACCTGAATCCGGAGTGGGACGAGGCGTGGGGGGGAGCGATTGAGTTATGGGAGAAGGCCCCCGGCGGCGGGATTGCGCGCTGCGCAGCCAAGTATCCGCCGCTGCTCAATCATGCGCTGATCTTCACCACGAACGAAGAGTCTCTGCATGGATTCCCTGATCCACTCAAGTGCCCCGAGGGGGAGTCACGTAAGAGCCTCGCTCTCTACTACTACACTGTCGAGAAGGGCGCGAATTTCGCGGCACACTCCACAGATTATTTCGCGCGCCCGCAAGACAGTCGCGGTAAAGCGGCGATGATCTGGCTGGACAAGAAAGCAGTTGATCTTTACTCACGGGCGAAGGCGCGTTTCGGATTCTCGGACGAATTTGCGAGCCGTGTGCTGGGATGGCTCTCCAGAGGAAAGTAACTTTCGCTCAGAAGAATTGCTACAGGGTAGAACTGGTCTGTTAAACTCAGCAGACCGATGGTTGCCTGCTCGCTGCCGGACGCCTAAAAGGCCGGCCTGCCCATCTTTAAGCAACCTAGTTCGACGACGGTATTCGCTTGTCCCTTGCACGGAACGGTTATGCTTCCCAACTTGGATTGGGAAAAAGTGTTGTTTCAAGAGTGACCAGCAGGCAGTTTCGACCGTTGGTGCTAGTGCGTCTCGCCATGCAGCGTGGTCGAGTTCGACCAGCCGGAAAGAGATCGCGTGGCCCCGAGGTTATCCAACGGGAAGCCAACATTGCTTCGAGCTTGAATTGATATCTGTATCAAAATGAAGGGTTTCCTAAGATGTTTTTGGGGATATTTGTCAAAACACTTTGGAACACATGCAACCTTATTTGACAGTACTTGACATTCCAACGCCTCTTCAAGGTGTTGCGTGGGACAGGAAGCCTCGGCGATCGAGTACCGGAAGCCCGCAGACAGGTTGCGGCCTGCAATGCTGATTTACAATGCCGCCTGCTGGTCGCTGAATGGGGTTCTGGAGGGTTTTCATGAGCATGACGCCGGCTTTATTCCTTTCCGCAGTTCTCGGACTCTTTCTTTGGATGGGTGGCTCCTCGCAAATATCCGCCCAGTCCCGGATTTCCTCTCCAGGAATCTTCGAAAGTCACGAAGACGTGGGTATGGTGTTGCATCCAGGAGCAATCGAATTCGACACCGCCAAGAAGACCTACACCATCAGCGGCAGCGGTGAAAATATGTGGCTCGCAGCCGATGCCTTTCAGTTTGTGTGGAAGAAGATGTCAGGCGACGTCACCCTCACCGCGGATATTGGATTCCTGACGAAAACCGGGAACGAGCATAAGAAGGCGGTCCTGATGTTGCGCCAGAGCCTCGACCCAGATTCGGTCTATGCCGATGTCGCGCTGCATGCCAGCGGATTGACCTCGCTACAATTCCGCGATGAAAAGGGTGCGCTCACGCGCGAGATTCAGGCGAGTCAGTCCGCGCCCAAGCGCCTACGCATCGCGAAGCGTGGAGACTATGTCTACATGTTGCTGGGAAACGAGGATGGCGACCTCAAACCTGCCGGGGGATGGCTGCGGATCCCTCTCGAGGGCCCGTTCTATGTCGGGCTCGGCGTCTGCTCGCACGACAAAGACGTTGTCGAGCGGGCAGTATTTTCGAACGTCGAACTGACGCAGGCTGGTCCCGCTTCCGGCCAGCCCGTCCTGTACAGCACACTTGAAACCGTCGTCGTAAACTCCGCCGATCGCCGCGTAGCCTACATCGCGCAAGGTCGCTTCGAAGCGCCCAACTGGATGCGCGACGGAAGCGCCTTCCTGTTCAATCGCAACGGCCATATCGAGCGGCTGGACGTCGGGAGTGACAAGCCGGTAACGATCGACACCGGCTTCGCAAACCGCTGCAACAACGATCATGGCATCTCGCCCGACGCCACGGAACTGGCAATCAGCGATAATTCGCAGGCCGATCACAATTCACTGGTCTACATCTTGCCGATGGCCGGTGGCACGCCGCGCCGCATCTCGCAGAAATCTCCGTCGTACTGGCACGGATGGTCGCCTGATGGAAAAACACTCGCCTTCGTTGGTCAGCGCGACGGCGAATTTGATATTTATACGATTCCGGTCACCGGTGGCGACGAGACGCGGCTGACAACCGCCAAAGGCCTGGATGATGGGCCGGAATATTCCCCGGATGGGAAATACATCTACTTCAACTCCGAGCGCACGGGCCACATGCAGATCTGGCGCATGAACGCCGATGGCAGTGACCAGGAGCAAGTGTTCGCCGATGACTTGAACAACTGGTTCCCGCACATCTCGCCCGATGGCAAATGGATGGTGTTTCTTACCTATGGCGCAGACGTGCAAGGGCATCCCGAGAACAAGGATGTCATGCTGCGCCTGATGTCGCTGGCCGACAAGAAAATTACAGTGCTCGCCAAGATGTTTGGTGGTCAGGGCACGATCAACGTTCCGTCGTGGTCGCCCGACGGCAAGCAAGTGGCGTTCGTGAGCTACATGCTCGTGCCGCAGGACTAGTTCACGGCGAGTTGTCTATTCCGGAGCCCAAAATGGCGACGCCGGCAGTCCTTCGCCGTTGACAAGATTGCACGTCGGGTTCGCGGCCCACGCGTAGCGGACCGAAACCGGATCTGCTAATGCGGGATTCGAGACGACGACCGACTCGCCTTCAATCTTCGTATCGGCCGCAACAAATTTTCCATCGGTGCCGGCAATCTCGAAGCCAATCAGGGTTCCATTCTTGGCTGCGAGGCCGTTGGCATGGTCAAACCACACCCGCAGCGCATGATCCTCCCGCGTGACTCCTCGGTACAACGGACCCGACCACTCCAACTTTTCGCCGTAGGAGATCGCGCGCGCGGCCAACGCCAGCCGCTTTCCCACGTCCAGCTTGTTCTTTGGATGAATATCCACCGGATCGCCAATATCGATCGTCACAGCCATCCCGGTGTTCCGGAGTGCGAGCGCCTTACGCTGCGCGTCGCGAACTTCCGGCCAGCGCCCGTCCGGCTCAGTATTCCAGTTGGCGATTTGCACGAAGAGAAAAGGGAAGTCGCCTTGGTTCCAGGCCCGGCGCCAGTCGTTGATCATAGTCTGAAACAGATGCGCATAAAGGGGCGCGCGTTCACCGCTGTTGGCCTCGCCTTGATACCAGATGACGCCGCGAATCGGAAAGAGCGTCAGGGGAGCGATCATGCCGTTGAACAGAGCGGCAGGCGCCCACGCTGCAAAGTCCGGATGCCATGGCTGTCCAGGCGCCGGTTTGCCTTGGGCTTTTGCCTGAGCCTCGGCTTGCTGGAGTTCGCGGTCTGCTTGCTGAAGTCGCAACACGGTCGTTTCCTGCTCATCGAGTGCCTTCGACCGCTCGGCAAACACCGGCATCAACGATGAGTCCGCCGCGAGCGAATGCAGACTGGTCCAAGACTCGGCGGGAGTGCCTCCCCAAAACGATTCGACCAGGCCAATCGGAACGTTCATCTTCTGATAAAGTTCGCGCGCGAAGTAATACGCAACGGCGGAAGAATTTGACACGCCTTCTGGTGTGCACAGCGCCCAAGTCTTGGCGTCAACGTTCGAGCGCGGATAGTCCGAAGGCCGATGGTCAACGCGGAAGATGCGAATCTTCGGATATCGCGCTGCCGCAATCTCAATGTTGGCGTTGGTCAGTTCCGTCATGGGGAATTCCATGTTCGACTGGCCGGAAGCGACCCAGACATCGCCGACCAACACATCGTTCAGGACGATCGAGTTCGTGCCTTTGACCAACATCTGAAAAGGCCCGCCCGCCTCACCAGGCGACAAATACAAGCTCCAGCGGCCGAGATGGTCCGCAGTGGTGGATTTGGTTTCGCCTCGAAATGTTACGGTGACATTTTCGTGCCCCCCCGCCATGCCCCACGCGTGCACTGGCAACCCGCGTTGTACAACCATGTGATCGGCCAGCAGAGAGGGGAGGGTCACGTCAGCGACTGCGCTGGCGAGAAAAGCCACAGGGAGAACAGCCGCAAGGCAAACTAGAAGACGCGAGGATCTCATTCGGTTCCTCAGGTGAAGATTGAAAATGGTCACGGAGGCGGGGAGTCTAACGCTCAAGTTTTCTGTCGAAGAACTTCGCCATCAACTCCAGCGCCTCGTGCGTTTCAGGAAGCTGAAAATGATACCAGAAGGCGTGTGGCAGGGCTTCGAAGACGACTAATTCTGAGTCGTCTCCCGCGCGGAGCAACGCACGATGAAAAATCGCGGTATCGCTAAGGAGCAGATCGCGCGTGCTGGTCACCAGCAGGCTCGGCGGCATGCCTTGCAGATCGGCGTAAAGCGGAGAGAGCACCGGGTCTTTGCGATCCGTCTTGCCGACGTACTGATCATCGGGCAGATGCTTCGCATCGGCCGGTTCCAATTGGCCAGGGAACCCGTTCAGCGTAAATACTTGCCGCGCCTCGCCAACCTGGCTGAAATCGGCGAGAGCCGAAAAAATACCCAGCGCCCCGGGCAGCGGTACGCCGAGCTGCTTCAGCCGAACCGCGACTTCGCCCGTCAGAATTGCTCCCGCCGAGGTGCCGAAGATCGCGATACACCGCGGTTTGTAGGTCTTGAGCAGTACTTTGTAGACGGCAACGACATCGTCGACGGCGGCCGGAAACGGATTCTCTGGTGCGAGCCGGTAGTAAACCGACACGACCTTGATCTTCGCCAAGTTCGCGACAGGCACGCCCTCGATGAGCGAGCCTGAATCGGAGTTGAATCCACCCCCATGCAGGTTGATCAGCACACGGTTGCGATTCTCTGGCGGTGTCGTGAGCGGCGTTATGATGTCGGTGCGAATGCCCGCCGTGGTCGATTCTTCCACCGTGACTGGATACAGCTTGCGGGCTTCGGCGGAGTCCTGCGCACGCCAGACATCGGTGCGCGCGCGGCGCTCGGCCAGAGTTTCGGGTCCGGGAGTGGTGTGGACCAGCGATCGGAGCCAGTTCTGCGCCTCAGCGCTGATAGTTGTAGGCATGGGAACGATCCGAGCGATGTGTGCGGTGCCGTCTCGATCGAACGTTGCGGAATCTTTGGTGGCGCTCGGAGTCGATTGCGCGGCCAGAGATGCCGTGAGCGCAGCGATGGCTATGATGAACGTTTTCATTGAGACACCTGCGGGCGTGAGCGGAATAGGACTCGAAAAGCACAGAATCCAGGCATTGATCTCCCTCTGGACCCTTTTGCCTTCTGCGGTGAATGATTCTAAGCCAAAGAGTATTTCCCGCGCTCGATCATCTTCAGCGCGATCTGGTGGCGCAATTCGATGGTATTGAAAGGCTCGTATTTCGCCAACCGTCGCAGGATCGCAAGCTGCGTACGAAGCATGTCGCCATCGGCGACAGCAGAAATCACCTTGCGAGCTGCTGACTCGACTTTCTCCATGGCCTGCGACAGATACACGCGCGTCATCGCGAGAGGCAAAGCCGCACCGGACTCTCCCTTGGCGGCGACGATCTTTTGTGCTCGCAACACAGCCGACTCCATGGCGTACGTCTCGATGGTCATATCCGCAATCGCGCCCATGATTTCCTGCTGATCCTGAATCGCCTGCATGTATTTCTGGGTGGCGGAGCCGGCGGCAAACAGACCCAATTTCTTGGCCTGAGCCACGAGTTTCCTCTCTTCCGGAAGCGAGCCTTCGACTTCTTCAGTCAGCGACGGACCCGAGAGCACTTCGTCCATCAGCTTCTTGATCGCCGGCATCAGCGGCAACTGCCCGCTCATCGCGCGCTTCAGCAGGAATCCGGTAATGATCAGGCGGTTGATCTCGTTCGTCCCTTCGAAGATACGGTTGATGCGGGCGTCGCGATACGCGCGCTCCGCCGGATATTCTTCTACGAATCCATATCCGGCGTAGATCTGAACGACCTCATCGACGATGTAGTCGATCATCTCCGAACCCCACACCTTGATGATCGAGCACTCGACCGCATATTCCTCGATTGCTTTGAGGGTCTGCTTGGCCGCATCGGAGGCAGATTTATCGATGTCGCTCAAAGCGGAATCCATCATCGCGACCGTCCGGTAGACCAGCGATTCTCCGACGAAGAGCAGCGTCGCCATGTTGGCAATCTTTTCACGGACCAATCCGAAGTCCGCGATGACCTTGTTGAAGGCCTTGCGCTGCTTGGCATAGGCGATGGCGTTTTCGAGCGACACCCGGCCGCCGCCCAGGCACATCGCCCCCAGTTTGAAGCGTCCGATATTTAAAATGTTGAAGGCGATGAGGTGTCCCTTGCCGATTTCACCCAGCAGATTTTCTGCTGGAACCTCGCAGTCATTGAGAATGATCGGACACGTGGACGATCCGCGAATGCCCATCTTGTGCTCTTCCGCGCCAACCGAAAATCCCGGGAAGCCTCTCTCCACAAGAAATGCCGTGAACTTTTCCCCATCAACCTTGGCAAACACCGTGAAGAGATCGGCAAATCCGGCGTTGGTGATCCACATTTTTTCGCCGTTGAGCAGATAGTGCTTGCCGTCGGAAGAAAGCGTGGCGCGGGTGCGGCAATTCAGCGCATCCGAGCCGGAAGTCGATTCCGACAACGCGTACGCACCGACGATTTCGCCCGACGCCAGCCGCGGCAAATACTTCTTCTTCTGCTCTTCCGCTCCGAAGTAGACGATGGGTAACGTTCCGATGCCGGTGTGTCCACCCCAGGTCGTGGCAAACCCGGCGTATTTAGCAATGTGATCGGCAATCACCGCGGCCGTGACCTTGTCCATTTCAAGCCCACCGTAGGCTTCTGGAATCTCCACCGAACTCAGCCCCAATTCCCCCGCTTTCTTGAGCAGGTCGCGCGTGACCGAGAACTCCTTGTGCTCAATCTTCTCGATGTTGGGGACGATCTCGTTGACGGCAAACTCTTCGGCGGTCTGCCCGATGAGCTGATGCTGTTCGCTGAAATCCTCAGGAGTGAAAACTTCCTCGGGCTGCCGCGTCTCCAGTAAAAAGCTGCCGCCGGAGATTTTGGTCTTGGGCGCTGCGATAGTCGTAACCATGTGTATCCTCGAAAGAAATCGCCGAGTCGGCAGAGGACGCGGCGGAAGAGTGATTTAATTCTAATGCGGAGCACGACAGGAAGGATAGTTGACAGAGAAGCATGTCTGTGCGGGGCACGCAGAGATTTCCGTTCTTATCCGAAGCAGTTCAACTCGCGCCGAGTCAATACATCAACTCAAGCCGGAACGGATCGTCCGACAACCGGGCTCCATAGCCAGGAAAGGCACTGCGTGAAAAACGATAGCTCAGGGCTCCGCCCATCTGGCAACGACGATAGTTGTTCAGCGTGGACTGATAACGGCTCTCCTCGTTCTGTCGCCTTGCCGTTTGATCCGAACAGGCCTGAGACTGGCCCTGGGCACACGTGCTTTGTTCCGAAGCCTGCGCCGTCTGCATCCGTTGCTGCTGTCGTTGCATTTCTCGGAGTAGCGCACCGCATGTGTCGACAATAAGCATCGGCGGCGTGCAGCCCCCACCGTTCCAAATGTTCGGATACCGGCATTGGTTCCGCACGTGGACCGGAACCGCCACGCATCCGCGCCCGGCGTTTCCAGGAGGACAGATGCGGCATGGACCTTTGCGACAGACTGGCGGACGCGGTCCAACGACCCTCTTGGGCTGTGGTCTGCGCAATGGATGACGCAGGAACGAGAAGAACGTTCGTTTTGCCGGAGCGCTTTTCGCTCGCAGTGCACCATTCGGTTGGTGAATCGAACCTGTCGGCTTACTGGGGCTCCGCGTACCCGTCCGCGTCACGCTGCCTGTCGTCGAACCGTGTCCGCTGGACCCGTGAGATCCGGAGCTATGACCACTGCCAGAGGAGCTGTGGCTGCCGCCGCCACCTCCCGAACTGTGCCCGCCAGAGCCGCCGGAAGAACTGGATCCTCCTCCGCCACCATGAGAGCCTCCACCCGAGGATCCGCCGGAGCTGCCGCCCCCGCCGCCACCACCTCCTCCATGTTGTGCAAAAGCGACTGAGGTGGAAAGAAGAATCGCTGCCAGAGAAAGGCCGGAGAGCCGCATCGAGCACCTCCTACCAAACGCGCGAGGCCGGGAGATGGCCTAACCAGTTGGACGTTCAGGACAACAAAAACGTTACACCACATTGTGTCAATGTGCGTAGGAATCGGGTAAAGAAGTGTTACCTCCGCCTTTAGCGGGTCGGCGGATCTGCCTGAAGTTGTATGGTCTTCAAGCGGTAGCGGCTCGCCGGTTGGCACGTCGAGTAGTCGACAAGGTGCGTGGAGTCAGAGTCCTTGCTGTCGCGCGCAACCACGTAGCTGCGAATATTTAAACAATACGTGTGGAGAACCGTCCCGCCCGGTGAAGCAACGAAGTCGGAGTTGATGTTGGGCGGTGCCAGCATTGTCCCTTGGTGTTGTCCATTGACCGCCTCGAACAGGTAGGTCTGCAACTGGCTTTGTTGATCCTTCGGCGAGACAGGCTTTGAGACATCGCTCGGAAGAATTCGCCAAGGCTCCGACCCACTGGTCGCGTCAGGACTGTGCTGAGTGGCTTCGTTCTGTTGGCTCTGACCGAAGGCTGTGAGCGTAAAAACGAGCAGGGCAATCGCGAGAAAGCGACTAAGAGGCATGGTAACCTCCTCTTCGCGGATTATACCCCCGTTTTTGCTACACGTTCTCGAAAATCCCAGCCGCCCCCATGCCGCCGCCGACGCACATCGTGACCATTCCGTAACGGCCGTTGCGGCGCTTCAATTCGCGGATCACGCTCGCCGTCAGCTTCGCACCCGTGCATCCCAGCGGATGCCCCAGCGCAATGGCACCACCATTCGGATTGACCTTTCCGGGATCGAGTCCAGTCTCTTTGATCACGCCCAGTGACTGCGCTGCGAAAGCCTCATTCAACTCGATCACGTCGATGTCGGAAAGTTTCAGCCCCGCCATCTTCAACGCCTTGGGAATCGCAAAGACCGGACCGAGCCCCATTTCCTCCGGTTTGTATCCCGCAGTCGCGAAGGAAACGTAACGTGCCAAGGGCTTGATGCCCAGAGCCTGCGCACGTTCCGCCGACATCACAACCGCCGCGGCGGCGCCGTCCGACATCTGCGACGAATTTCCCGCAGTCACCCTTCCTTTCGCGTGGAACGCTGGCTTGAGGGCTAGCAATGCTTGAAGGGAAGTATCAGCTCGCGGTCCCTCATCTATTTTGAAGACAATTTCCTTCCGCTGCGGCTTCGATCCGTTCGGAGTGGTGAAGCTGACCGGCACCGGCACAACCTCATCCTCGAACTTTCCGGCCTGAATCGCCGCCAACGCCTTCTGATGGCTGCGCAGCGAGAATTCGTCCGCTGCTTCCCGCGTGATGCCCAGGCGTTGTGCCACGCGCTCGGCGGTCAGTCCCATGGAAAGATACGCGTCGGGATAATGATCCACCAGCCACGGGTTCGGCGAAATCTTGTGGCCGCCCATGGGGATCATCGACATCGATTCGGTTCCGCCGGCAACAATCACATCGGCGCCGCCGGCCATGATCCGCTCGGCCGCCATCGCGATCGCTTGGAGCCCTGACGAACAGAACCGGTTGATGGTCAATGCTGACACTTCTACCGGCAAACCCGCGCGCAGCGATGCGATGCGCGCCACGTTCATTCCCTGCTCGGCCTCAGGCATCGCGCAACCCAGGATGACGTCTTCAATCTCCTTGGCGTCGAGTTGCGGCACGCCATCGACCGCTCCTTTGATCGCGGTAGCTGCGAGCTCGTCCGGACGCGTGGCGCGCAAAGTGCCCTTGAACGCGCGTCCTACCGGGGTCCGAACCGATGACGCGATGACTACTTCCCGCATACAACCTCCTTCAACCACTCATTCGATGTCGGCTATACCACGGCGGTTTCAGTCAGGTCCCTCACTTCGCCGGCGCAAAAAAGTAGTAGTCCGCCGTGTAGCTGCTTTTGGTTTCCGTGTTCTTATGCGCCTCATCGCAAGGGTCGTGGCCGGGCTTGCCCCCGTGCGTATGTACACGTTGAATGGTCGTGACCTTTGCGAGCACACCCTTTCCCGAGTTACTGACAACGTTCACCAAAAGCCAGGGGATCGAATCCGAGTCAAGCGAGTCGACGTGTGCCGCGGCTTTGCCGGTGACCTCACTGCCATCCTTCAGCTTCCATGTCGGCCCGGCGGTGTGCTGGCCAATGACCTTGTCCTTCCGATCCTTCAGTTCCGCCTCAGGGGCTTTCAGCGTCCAGGCGTACTTTCCTGCGGCATCTGCCTGGCAAGTGTAGATCTGCGATCCGGACGCGTGTACAAATAGCACCGGCTCTAGTCCGGAGGGTATCGCGATCGCGTCCGGCACGTCCGGTGCAGATTCTTTCGCGGAGGTGTCACTTTGACCGCTGCACCAGGTGCAGCACAAAGCCAAGGCAATCAGAGCCATGGCTCGCAAGGGGTCGTAACTGCGCGGGCGTTTCATATTCTCCTCCCAGCAGACATATCAATCTTCCACGACTCAATGAGCAACCAGCGCTGCCTCTTGATTAGCCATCGTTTTGGGCTTCGGTCACTGTGCCAGTGAAGGTCGAACCTGTGTAGTTGTCAGGTAGCGAGTGTTGGGGTGGACCAGGGTGGACCATCTAGTGCGTGCACCACCAAAACGCAAAATACGCGCCACACGGCCGCGATCCGAAGCATCGATTCTCCTTGCGCAAGTCAGTTTCTCAGCGTCTTGCCCGTCTTCAGCGTGTATTGAATCCTCTCCTGTGTCTTACGCTCACCGCACAGCGACTTGAATCCCTCGCGCTCGAGGTCGAGAATATATTGCTCACTGACCGGCGTGCCGGGAGTTACATTTCCGCCGCACAGCACCTCTGCGATCTTTCCTCCGAGCTTGACTTCGTAGTCGGTAATGAAGTCGCCTTGCCGCATCAGGTGAACTCCCATCTTGAGCGCGGCCAGCAGATTCTCCCCAGGGGCCGGAATGTCGGTCCGCGGAACGGGAGGCTCATAGCCTGCGCGGGCCAGCTCAAGTGCGCGCGCCTTCGCGTCGGAAAGCACGCGCTCGCGATTCATCGTGATCCGATCGGAATCGCTCAGAAATCCGTAAGCACGCGCCTCATGCGCTGATGTGGCCACCTTGGCGGTGGCAATCGTCTCGAACGCTTTCTTCATCGCTTCCATCATTTCGAGCGAGCCTGCCAGCGCCTCGTTGGAAGACTTTCCGCGCGCAGCGTCGGCAGAATCCACGGCGCGCAGCAGCATCTCTTTGCATCCTCCGCCGCCGGGCAAAAGTCCGACGCCGACTTCTACAAGACCCATGTACAACTCAGCATGTGGCTGGCGCGCAGCGGCGTGCAGCGAGATTTCCGTTCCGCCGCCCAGGCAGAGCCCGAAGGGAGCCGATACTACAGGCTTCGGGGAGAACTTGATCGCCTGGGTCATTCCCTGGAACTGCCGGATGGCCAGATCCACGTCGTCCCACTCCTCCTCCTGCACGCTCATCAGCAGCAGCATTAGATTGGCGCCGACGGAGAAGTTTGTGGCATCGTTGGTAATCACGAACGCGTCAAAGTTGTCCCCCGGCCCGCCCGGCTTCAGCGACTGCGTGATCAGGCTGATGATGTCGGTTCCAAGCGAGTTCATCTTGCTGTGAAACTCGAGGCAAGCCACACCATCGCCGAGATCTACGAGCGACGCTCCGGAATTGTTCTTCACCACTCCATTCGATTTCTTCGCAACGGCCACCGACCATACGCCCGCCGGTACCTCGATCGGCACCGAAGTGCCTTTGCCGATGTCCCAGTACTTGCGCCCCGCCGGTGATTTCGCATCGTCGACGTACCATGATTTCTGGCCCAAAGAGAGCAACGTCTCGACGTTGGCGGCGACCGGCCTGCTTTCTTTCTTCATGCGCGCCACCGTCGCTTCCACCCCCGCGGCATCCCATAGTTCAAACGGCCCCAGTTCCCAGTTAAAGCCGAGCCGCATGGCCCGATCGATCTCGACAATTGAGTGAGAAATCTCAGGTACTCGGTTCGCCGAATAAGCCCACAGGTCGCACAGCGCCGCCCATAGAAAGGCTCCTGCCTTGTCACCCTTTTGCAGCCCTGCGCCCTCGAGGCCCAGCATCATACGCAAGCGCGCCCCGGTATCCTCCACATTCTTCGCCATGTCGAGCGCGGCAAATTTCGGTTTCTGCCGGGGATGATATTCCAGCGTCTTCCAGTCGAGCGCCACTCGTTCGTCTTCGCCTCCATCGCCGCCCTTGACCTTCTTGTAGAAGCCGCCTTTCGTCTTGTCGCCCAGCCACTTCCTCTCGAGCATCTGATTGAAAAACTCGGGCAGACGCAGGTCGCTGCGCTCGTCGTGAACGTTGGTGGTCATGTTGCTGACGACGTGGCCAAGAATGTCGAGTCCCACCAGATCGATGGTGCGAAACGTCGCCGATCTCGGCCATCCCACGGCCTGTCCGGTAAGGGCATCGACTTCCTCGATCGTGAGCCCCATTTCCTGCATCAACCGCATGACGTTCAAGACGGAAAACGTTCCTATGCGGTTGCCGATGAAGTTGGGAGTGTCCTTCGCGACCACCACGCCTTTTCCCAGCCGCATGTCACAAAAGTGCGAGATCGCATCGATCGCTGCCCGGTCTGCCTCTGGCGTGGGAATAATTTCCAGCAAACGCATATAGCGTGGCGGATTGAAGAAATGGGTTCCAAACCACGCACGCCGAAAGTCTTCCGAGAAACCCTCAGCGATTTTTCCTACTGGCAAGCCGCTCGTATTGGTCGTTATGATAGTCGCCGGCTTGCGGATCGCTTCCACCTTCCTCAGCAGACTGCGTTTGATCTCAAGGTTTTCAACCACGGCCTCAATGATCCAATCGACATCCGCAAGTTTTTTGAGGTCGTCGTCGAAATTGCCGATGGTGACCAGCCGTGCCAGCGACGGATCCATAAACGCGGCCGGCTTCGATTTCTTCGCAGCATCGAGTCCAGTGGCAGCAATCTTGTTGCGGGCGGGAGCGTCCGCATCGGGCGGGACTATATCAAGCAGATAGCTGGGAATTCCGGCATTGGCAAAATGCGCGGCGATGCGGGCGCCCATGGTTCCGGCTCCCAGTACAGCAACTCTATTGATGCGCTTCATCATGATGCCTCAAGAATGAATCCGTCGATTACTATGAGGTTGGAAAACTTCGGGGGTCGTAATGGAAGTTGATATCGGCTCCAAATGAGGACCCTGAACTCGTCATACTAATCGCACGAGCGCCTTTATTTCCAGCAGGCTCACAAATCAGCATGAGCTTCGACATACTCGATCGCCTTGCGGGCCATCTGTTTCTCGCCGCGATATGCCAGAAGCTTCGGAGCATCCGCCAGCTGTACCCACTTCGCGCACGCCACTTCGACCCGCATATCGTCGGAAATGTTGTTGATCTCCCCCGACTCGTAGCGCAACAAATAGAAACTCACGATCTTGAACACCTGTTCTCCGTCACTCCAGGTGCGCACGTACATGTATTTGATGTCGGCGAGTTTTGTGACCAGAGCTGCGGTAATCCCGGTCTCTTCCCGTACCTCGCGCAGAGCTGCGTCCACTGCCTTCTCGCCTGGATCGACCAACCCCTTGGGCAAGCACACAACCACTTTGCTCTTCGGTCGAACGGCACCCTTTGACCGGGCCGTCGCCAGAGCGGAAGAGTTTGCCGGCAGCTCAATCGCCGCCATCCACCAGACTCCGTCCTGGTTCCGGACAACTATCCCCCCGGCTGAAATCTCACGCACCATACTGTCGGCAACTTAGCAGGAATACACGAATTTCGTCATCTGGGTGCCGCCCCGACAGTAACTAGTTACCCTCTTGGCCCCGTAATCAGCGGTGGCACGCTGTGCCCTGTACTCTTCACCCCCCTTGTGGCATCTTATTTAGTAGATGGGGTTTCGAGGGGTTCCGGCCGGGAGGCCGGGGATGTGGGGTTGTTTGTGAATCATCTGGGGAAAATTATCCGGTCGGTTCAGGCTTTCGGGCGGGAACTCTCCCACAAGACCGCCCCAGTCGTCGCTCCGCGCGTTCCTTCCATCGGTGTCGCGTTAGGCGGGGGTTTCGCCCGGGGCATCGCGCACATCGGCATCCTCAAAGTTCTCGAGCAGGAAGGCATCCCGGTCCGCACCATCACCGGCACCAGCGTGGGGGCGTTAATCGGTGCGTGTTACTGCAGCGGATTGACTCCGGCCGAGATGGAAGAAGTCGCGCACAATACCCGCTTCACCAGCTTCGCGCGCTGGACAGTTTCCCGCTGCGGCTTTGCATCGAACGACCGCATGATTTCCTATCTGACGCGCACGCTGAAGTGCAGGACGTTTGAAGATTTGCGCATTCCGCTCGGCATCACGGCCACCGATTTCAATTCCGGCGAAGGTGTGGTTTTCCACTCCGGCTCGGTGATCGATCCGGTGCGTGCCAGCTGCGCTTATCCGGGAATGTTCCTGCCGGTGGAGATTCGCGGCCACTACTACATCGACGGAATGCTCTCTTACCCTGTGCCCACACGCCCGGTGCGCGAAATGGGAGCGGACAAGGTGCTGGCCGTGCACTTGCGGGGAACATGGAACCAGGGAGGGCCCCCGCGCAACCTCTTCGACGTCATCGGACAATCCTTCGCCATCGCGCAGGATGCGATGTCGACTCTGTGGCGCGGCGCAGCCGACCTGGTCATTGAGCCCGACGTTGCTGGTTTCGCCTACGACGACTTCAAGCGCGCAAGCGACCTGATCAAGGTCGGTGAAGCGGCGATGCGCGGGGCTCTACCGGAAGTTCGCAAGTGGTTGCAGGCAACCGGGGAAGCGGCGAACTCCACGACATCTGCCGCGCCACGTCCTGCGCCTATGCCCGCCGACTGACTGCTTCAGCGCTCGAGAATCTCCCTTTTGACATTTTTCCAAGCCGCCAAATCCGTTGCCGCAATGGTGGAGCGTGAGTTGCAGTTTGACGGCGGCGGTAAGATCGGCTTCCTTCTCGAGGGTCTCAAAACCGTCCGTCGGATTCGGACCACATACCTCCCGGCGCTCAAATCTTGCGATCCGAACTTGCCCAGCCCGTCGGACGTCAATTCAAGGGGCTGAGGCAGGCGGCTTCCACTGATCTCGATCTGCGCGCCGGCAATCACCGCCCTCGAGGGGACTTAATAGTGCCGGACATTGTCGCCGCGTGCAATGAAGAGGGCAGAACGACAAGGGGACAACAGAAATGCAGGCACCCTAACGTTCGGAGAGACCGGGAATCTTTATTTCGCACCATCCACAAGATTTCCTTCTTGCTGGATTCGTTCCCACGCCTTCTTCACGTGCCTGGCTTGCGTATGGGTCTGCCCGATCGACATCCGCAGCGTCAACTTTCCACCCAGCCTGGTGTGCGTGAGGAACAGCTCCCCGCTCGAGTTGAGGCGCTCCATAATATGTTGATTCGCCGCATCTCCCGCCTTATGCCGGAAACAAACCAGGTTTAGCGGCGCCGGTGCGGCGAGTTCAAAGCGATCATCGCTCCCCACCCACTCCGCAAACTGTTGCGCCAGACGCACGTGCTCGCGAATGTGGTGCCGCAAGCCCTCGACTCCGTAGTGACGAATCACAAACCACAGCTTGAGGGATCGAAAACGCCGACCAAGCTGGATATGCCAGTCGCGGTAATCGATCACGGCTCCGGACTCGGTCGCTTGATTCCGCAAGTATTCCGGCAGAATGCTCAAAGTCTGAATCAGCGCCTTGCGATCGGCCACCCAGAAGCAGTTGCAATCGAAATTCGTGAACATCCACTTATGCGGATTGAAGTTGTAACTGTCCGCCGCTTCGACTCCACTCTGCAGTTGCCGGAACTCCGGACACAGCATCGCCGTTCCCGACATCGCAGCATCCACATGCAACCACAGTTTGTTCTTCGCGCAGACTTCGCCAATCGCGCCGATCGGATCCATCGCATTCGAAGAGGTGGTCCCAATTGTCGCGCAGACAAAACAAGGCGTCAGCCCCGCTCTTCGATCTGCCTCAATCTGCCGGGCCAGTGCATCCGGCTTCATGGCAAACTTCTCGTCCACGTCGATCAGCCGCAGATTCTCCACACCAATCCCTGCAATCATCGCCGCCTTTTCCAGTGACGAATGCGTCTGCGTGGAGGCATAGGCAACCAGCCTCCCGGTGCATCCCTTTTTATTGCTCGTGTATCCGGTGGCCCGCTCGCGAGCCGCCAGCAGCGCGCACAGCGCCGCACTCGAAGCTGTATCTTGAATCACTCCTCCGCCGGTCTTCGACGATAGAAACTTCTCAGGCAAACCGAGCATCCCGACCAGCCAATCCATCACATGCGTTTCCAATTCCGTGCAGGCCGGACTCGTCGACCACAACATCCCCTGCACGCCCAACCCGCAGGAGACCAGATCGCCAAGGATTCCAGGCCCCGAAGCGTTGCAAGGAAAGTACGCAAAGAAATTCGGCGACTGCCAATGCGTAACTCCGGGCAAAATCAGCCGCTCCACATCCTTCATCAGCGCCTCAAACGGCTCACCCTCGACCGGAGGATTGGCCGGCAAAGACGCCCGAATCTGTCCGGGCTTCATCTGCGAAAGCACCGGAAACGACTCCACGCGCGATTGATAGTCGGCGATCCAATCCACCACAGCATGCCCGTACCGCCGAAACTCCTCGGGCGTCATGTGAAACGATTTTTCGTCAGACACGGAGCCTCCCAAATAGTGAGCGGGTGTCCCGCCCTAGTCGCGCCTTCGCAGCGAGGGGGACTTGACTGTCAAAGCAGAACTTTGGGACCAAGAATGCAGTCAACGGCCGTTGAGCCGTCCGAAGTACACGCGGGTCTTGTAACCGAACACGACTTGACCGTCAACCGCCCGCGAGTCGAAAATGCGCCGCAGTTCCCGCAGCATCGGCTCATGCTTGGGATGCCCCGCCCCTGGCGCATACGACGAGGACAGCAAGCGCCCCTCCAGCCCCGCGTAGTCGAACTTCTGCCGCATCGAGAACACGCGCTCTTCGTAGGGCGCAGGATCGAAGAACTCATTCACCGCATCGGTGGTCCGCTCATGCCGCACATCTTCATAGTCGGTGCCGTAAGTCAGCAGCAACTGCTCGTAGTCGCGAAGAAACGGCGTCTTGTCCACCTCACGCTCGTTCCACAAAAGCACCAGCCAACCGTCCGGCCTGAGAATACGCACAAACTCGCGCCGCGCCGCAACGCGATCGAACCAGTGCGCCGCCTGCGCCGACATGACGAAATCCACACTCTGATCCGGGAGCGTGGTCGCCTCTGCGCTCCCCGCAACGCTCGCGAACTTCGGAAACTCAGCCAGCAGCCGCCGTCCCGCCAGTCGCATATCGACATTCGGCTCCACTCCGAAAACACGATTGCCGTTCTCCAATAGCGTGCGCGTCCAGTTTCCCGTTCCCGAGGCCACGTCGGCGACGACGTGCGAAGGCGTGAGCGCGCACCAGCTTTTCAAAGCGGCCAAAGCCTCGGCAGGATATCCCGGACGATAACGAATATAGTTTTCAACTCGATCGGAAAAGCGGCTGGTAGAATTCGTAGCGGGCATATTATTTTCGTCTCGAGGGCATGCCTTCAGGCATGCCGACGATAGAATTTAAACCTAAACCGGCTTTCGTCGCTGCGGGCAATTTCCCCGCCACAAGTTTTTTCACCTTGCCAAACAAGCCATTCTAGCGGCAGGATAGAGATGTTGTCCCTCCCCGCCGGATCGCCGCGAGCTCCAGTTCGGGGTTCAGCGGTCAGCGAAGAAAAAGTGAATTCGCCCCGGCCCGACAGCCAACAACTATGCGCGTCGTCATCAAAGTCGGCACCAGTCTCATTGCCCCCAGCGGGCACATCGACAGCAACCTCCTGCGCGGTATGGTGGACCAGTTGGACCTTTCGAAGAACGAGTACCTGATCGTCACCTCCGGAGCGATCGCCGCCGGAATGTCGGGCTTGTCCCTTGAAAACAGGCCGAGTGACGTGCCGCGCATGCAGGCCTGTGCTGCCGTCGGCCAAAGCAAGTTGATGCACACCTACGAGCGCCTGTTCTTCGGCAAGAAGGTTGTGGCGCAGTTGCTGCTTTCGAACGACGACTTCACCTCGCCGGTGCGTTATCGCAATCTACAGAACGCTCTGGCAGAATTACTTGCGCTGGGAGTTGTCCCGATCGTCAATGAGAACGACAGCGTCTCTGTGCGCGAGTTGGAAGGCGCCTTCGGCGACAATGACGAACTGAGTTCGTTATTGGCAACTGCGGTGAGGGCGGATTGGCTGCTCCTGCTCACCAACGTTGACGGATTCATGGTTCCCAACGGCCGCAAGAAACCGCGGCTGCAGCGCGTGATCCGCAAACTGACGCCCGCGCTCGAAGCTCAGTGCAACGGCAAGAGTCGGCTCGGCCGCGGCGGTATGATTTCAAAATTGCGTGCCGCGAAAAATGCCAGCGAAGGTGGGGTCCACGTCGCGATCGTCAATGGACGCCATCCGCAGGCCATTGCTCTGGGAATGGCTCGAAAGATCGGCACGTATTTTCCGCCCCAGAAGACCTAATTCTGATGGCTACGACTCTCACCACCGCGTCATCGACGCAGAACAAGCTGCTGCGCGCTCGCGCCGCCTCGGCGAAGCTCGCGCAACTTTCCACTCCGGAGAAGAATTTGCTTTTGCTGGCGATTGCCGATGCCATCGAAACCAACGAGAGCAGCATCCTGGCGGCGAACCTCGTAGACATCGAGAACTCCGGCCTCGAAGGCGCCATGCGCGACCGCCTGCTGCTGACTTCGTCGCGGGTAAAGGACACAGCCCGCGGCGTGCGTGACGTCGCCGCCCTGCCCGATCCAATCGGCGAAACCTTGGTCGAGTGGACGAAATCCAACGGCCTGCACATCCGCAAAGTCCGCGTCCCTCTTGGCGTGGTCGGAATCATCTACGAATCCCGCCCGAACGTGACGGTGGATACCGCCGTGCTGACGCTCAAGACCGGGAACGCAATCGTCCTCCGCGGCGGCAAAGAGGCGTCCTTGAGCAATCAGCGGCTGGTCGAAATCATGTGTGCTGTCCCTGGCGTGCCCGAGGGGGCCATCGGACTCCTCGACTCTGCCACTCGCCAATCAGTCCAGGACCTGATCAAAGCGCGCGGCTTGGTCGACGTGATCATCCCACGCGGGGGAGCAGGTCTGATCACATTCGTCACCGAAAATTCAGCCGTGCCCGTGATCGAGACCGGCGCCGGCAACTGTCACATCTACATCGACGCGTCGGCAGACTTCGACATGGCCGACCGCATCGTCATCAACGCCAAGACGCAGCGCCCGTCGGTTTGCAACGCGGCGGAGAAATTACTGGTGCATCAAGGCGTCGCGGTGCAATACATACCGCGCATCGTCAAAAAGCTAATCGATGCCGGCGTCGAAGTCCGCGGCGACGCGAAAGTGCGCACACTTGCTGCCGAATTGCCGGTTGGGCTGGCTGTCAAGCAGGAGTGGTACGAAGAATATCTCCGTCTTTGCATGGCCATCGCAGTCGTGGCGAACGTCGACGACGCGATCGCTCGCATCAATAAATACTCGACCAAGCACTCCGACTCCATCATCACCGCCGACGAAGCGAACGCTCGCAAGTTTCTTCGCGAAGTCGATTCCGCCGCGGTCTATTGGAACGCCTCCACGCGCTTCACCGACGGCGGAGAATTCGGCTTCGGCGCCGAGATGGGAATCAGCACACAGAAACTCCACTGCCGCGGGCCCTTCGCTCTGGCTGAGCTGACATCCTCCAAATACGAAATCGTCGGCACCGGTCAGACTCGCCCCTGAGGTCATCCTGAGGCACGTTCTTTGCCCCCTTGTGCTACCTTACTAATTCACTGCGGGAACCCATGAAACTATTCCTCGTCGGACTGTTTTCGTCCGCATTGTTACTCTGCGCCGCGCCCACACCGGCTGAACACAATGGATCGCCCTACGCTTCCGCCGGAATCTTCGGCTTCCGTAACTCATCTGTCGAAACGGCCACCGAAACGCAGTTCCTTTCCGTCCCCGATTCCAAGCTCGCCGAACAGCATCTGCGCATCCTCACCCGAGTTCCACACATGGCGGGCACTGTCGAAGATAAAGCGACCGCCGATTACGTGGCCAGCAAATTCCGCGAGGCGGGCCTCGACACCGAAATTGTCGAATACAAAGTCTGGATGAACTACCCGCAAGAAATCAGCGTCGACCTGACCGCGCCCGCTGGTGTCGAGATGCACGGCCCGACGCCCGAGCGCGTCGGCAACGATCCTTATCAGGACGATCCGCGCGTCGTCATGCCCTTCAATGGCATGTCTCCCTCTGGCGATGTCGAAGCCGAAGTCGTCTACGCTAATTACGGCACGCCGGAGGATTTTGATCGACTCGAGAAAATGAAGATCGATGTCCGCGGCAAGATCGTGCTGGTCCGCTATAGCCAGAATTTTCGCGGAGTCAAAGTGTTCCTGGCCCAGGAACACGGCGCTGCGGGTGTGATCATCTACTCCGATCCCGCTGATGACGGATGGCGCAAGGGGGACAAATATCCCGAGGGCCCCTGGCGTCCCGACACCGGCGTGCAGCGCGGATCGGTCGGATACATGTTCGAATTCCCCGGTGATCCAACAACACCAGGCATCGCCTCGGTTCCATCGTTGCCGTCCTCGGAACGAATTTCTCCTCGCGACTCCGCGCAGATGCCCAAGATTCCCGCCACGCCCCTTTCCTATCATGACGCGTCGCCGCTGCTCGAACACCTGGGCGGGCCCGATTCGCCGCGCGAGTGGCAAGGCTCGCTGCCCTTCACCTATCACGTTGGTCCAGGTCCGACGCGTGTGCACATGCATCTCAAACAGGACTACCAATTCCGTACGCTGTGGAACGTCATTGGACGCGCGCAGGGTAGCGAATTGCCTGACGAATGGGTCGTCGCCGGCAATCATCGCGACGCCTGGGTATACGGCGCGGTCGATCCCAACAGCGGCACCGCAGCAATGCTCGAGGCCGTTCACGGTGTCGGTGAATTGCTGAGATCTGGATGGCGCCCAAAGCGATCAATCCTCTTCTGCAGTTGGGACGGCGAAGAAGAAGGCCTGATGGGTTCCACGGAATGGGTCGAGCAGCACGAGGCCGAGCTCCGCAACGCGCCCGCATACTTCAACATGGACGTCGCAGTCTCTGGCTCGAAGTTCGGGGCATCTGCGGTTCCCAGCCTCAAGCAGTTCCTGCGCGATGTCACGAAAGTCGTACCGAGCCCGAAAGGCGGCACAGTGTATGAGGCGTGGCAAAAGGCTTCTCAGCCCGAAGCGCCCGTGTCGACCCAATTGCCCAGCGAGAGCTTGGCAGAGAGCCGGCGCCTTCCGATCGCCCAAGTGAAAGCCGACGTTCCTGTGGGAGACCTGGGCAGCGGCTCCGACTACACCGCATTCCTGCAGCACCTCGCGGTTCCTTCGAGTGACATCAGCTCGAGCGGACCTTATGGTGTCTACCATTCGGTCTTCGACAATTTTGCGTGGTTCAAGAAGTTTGGCGATCCCGAATTCGTCTACGTGCAGGAGATGGCGCGAGTGTTTGGGCTCGAAGCAGTGCGCATGGCTGATGTTGACATTTTGCCCTACGACTACGAGGAATATGGGAAAGAGGTCGAGGCTTATCTGGAGGCGGCGCGCAAGCGTGCAGCCGATAGGTTCGGCGCCCACGGTCTCGACTTCGACGCGGTAAACAACGCAGCCCGGCACTTCGAATCGGCAGGCACGAAGATGTTGTCCAAGCAGAAAGGTGCTTCAGCCGATCCTGTGCGCCTCAATCAAGTCTTGATCAATGCAGAGCGTGCGCTGCTGCTCCCCCAGGGATTGCCCCATCGCCCATGGTTCCGGCACGTAATCTTTGCGCCAGGAGAATACACGGGTTACGCTGCGGTCGTGATTCCGGGAGTGAACGAGGCGCTCGACAAAGGCGACAGCGAACGCGCGCGCCAGCAGTTGGCTCAGCTGGCCAACGCGCTCGAAGCTGCGGCTAAAACGCTTGAGGGAAACCGCTAGCATGCATACGGCTCATGCACTAGGTCATTTCCTGCGCACGCTGCCTGCCTCAGCCGTAGCCACGTTTCTGGCTCTTTTCCCGATCGTCGATCCCTTTGGCGGAATCCCCGTCTTCTTCACAATGACCTCCTCCTGGACTCCTCGCGAGCGCAATCACACCGCGTTCAAGACGGGAATGTGGGTCTTTGTGATTCTCGTTACGTTTCTCTTCTTTGGCCGCTTCGTGCTCCACTTCTTCGGCATCTCGCTTCAAGTTCTGAAAATCGCCGGCGGATTAATCGTAGCCAACACTGCGTGGGGTATGGTGACGTCAACAGCACGCATTACTCCTGCCGAAAGCCATGAGGCTGAGAGCAAGGAAGATATCTCTCTCACTCCGCTGGCCATGCCGCTGATGTCGGGACCCGGCGCGATCGGCGTGGTGATGGCGCTGGCGGCGCACGTCGACAATTCCTCGGCTTACATCGGCATGGTGATCGGTATCGCAGCGATTGCCGTCAGCGTCTCTCTTTTCTTCTACATGGGCGGGCCGCTGGTCCGAAAGCTTGGGCCTAGCGCCGTGGGTGCGATCAACAAAATCTTCGGCTTTCTCATTCTCGCCATCGCCGTCCAACTCGTATGGGATGGTGTCGCCGACTTCAGGAGCTGAAATTCCCGGAACTTCGGTTTCAATGCTTGCGTACCAAATGCCGGCGCTCGTGCGCCCGAGAGGTGGTCCATGTCTGGACGGTCTTGGCTCCATGCGAAGCAGTTGCACAAGGTTGTGCTGGTGTGTCTGTCTCTGATCCCGTTATGCGCGGCGAACGACTGGAAGTACGAAGAGACGCATAATGAGGCGCGCGAATTCGTGTCGGGAGGCGATGTCCACGTTCGGCTCAGCGTGGGCGATGTGCATATCAAGCGCGGTGATTCGTCGAAGATCGAGCTGCAATACACGGTGAAGTCGCGGCGCGAGAGTAACGTGAAAGACACGCATATCGATTTCGACGTGAAGGGAAACGACGCGAACATCGAGTTCCACACGCCTTCCAGCGGCAACACGGAGTTCGAGGTCGAATTGGAAGTTCCCATGAATACGAACCTGGATGTGCACCTGAAAGTCGGCGACATGACGATCGACAACATCGAGGGAGACAAGGATCTGGATCTCGGTGTGGGCGATATTCGTGTGGTTGCCGGCGGACAATCCGCGTATCGGCTGGTGCGCGCGAGCACGGGCATCGGCGACGTCGACAGTGGCGGGTACGGCGAAACCAGCGGCTGGCTGGGCAAGACATTGAAGTATCGTGGGGATGGGAAGTACGAGCTAAGGGCGCATGTCGGAGTGGGGGACATCAAGCTGGAAGGGAAGTAGGAAGTCGGCCCGTGGTGAGGATAAGGCGTCGGAATCTTTTCCATGTGCTCGGCAAATTGGTCGCGCGCCCAGGCCCCCTGCGCAGTTCCCTTACTCTGCCACCTTACCGCGCTGACACGCATCGACTTTTTCCACAATCCCGCGACTCTTCCCACACGTCGGGCGATCGAACCCGGGACGGAGGCGGAGACCACGGAATGTGAATCGCAGACCGCGGACCAGGGCTTTAATTAACTTTAAGCAGGGAAAGAATTTGAGCCTGAGGGGATGGGGTTCAACCCGGGTTCGATTTGAGAGCGAGCTGGGAAATCCAAAGTCAAAGTCCCCACTCTAGCCGCAAAGAACCGGCTAAAATAGGGAACCCGGCTTTTGCCGGCTCGGAGACGATACCTAGTGTAGTGTCCAACAAATAGCTGGACATTCAAGCGGAGAAAATGCATAATGGGTCGATGCCCCGTACCACGCCTCCACTCGTCCTGACCGACGATCAGCGCGGTCAACTCGAAAGCTGGT
>Ga0123355_10002032_pt1 | contig 28593 bp, 14 predicted proteins | sample TergutEmb28metaG_3_FD_89872 | JGI IMG/M metagenome (GOLD analysis project Ga0123355, IMG submission 89872) | Embiratermes neotenicus P1 segment gut microbial communities from Petit-Saut dam, French Guiana - Emb289 P1 | ecosystem: Host-associated > Arthropoda: Insects > Digestive system > Gut ... | reverse complement strand
TACTTTCTGTGGTGTTCAGTGTTCTGATGATTACAGTGTACATAAATAAATGGAGACATTTCCCTTGATGTGTGAACTGCATGTAACTGTGAAATTATGCAAAGCAATATGGAGCTTGTAGGATGCTCTCACACACTTTTTCCCAGATCAGAACCATTCGTGTTCGTGTAGTTTGCTTAAAGTCTGTACCAATGCACAACAATATATAAGTATGAATGTTTGATTTTCAAAGGAAAAATTATTTAGGGAAATTAAGGAATTTAATCTGAATAAAAAACAAATAAATGTCCGTGCATTTGCTTGTGAGATAAATTCTACGTAGAATTTTGGCAAACAAAGAAGTGAAGAAAAATTGTACAGAATTCCCTTAACTTGCATCGTGATATATATATGTAAGGAAAACTAACAAAATGCACACTTTCACTTTAATGATTTAATTAAATTATATTTTTCCGACAAGTTTCGAACCGTACATCATCCGAAATTCTGTGCAAGCAGGTTGACTGTTTTTTATCGTGCATCTATATAAGCATTCTAATTCACTGACTTAATTTGTTTCATTTTTGTGTGCATCTTGTTGGTTCCTATGACATATTGTACTTACTTGAAAAGACCTAGATTATTCTGTCTGCTTTTTAACCAACAAAATCTGTGATAGAACAGTCGGTGTATCACAACGTCGTGTCAATGCGTTCACTGCGCGAAGGTGAAGAAGTGGCAAAGACAAATTACGTACAAATTGCTTTCATGAATTGTAGGAATTAAATCAACATGCTGCTCATTATCGTTTTGGGTCTAATCGCTACGTTAACGTCGATTTCGGGCGAATGCCAAACTGGAACTCCGAAAGTGAAAGATTTTGATTGGAATAAGGTGGGTGTAATTTTACTGACATGTTCTCTGTAACAAGTACGTGTTAAATCTTCTGCTAGGGTTTAAATTTCATTTTTCATTACATTAAAGAACTTTCAATAGATCATATCGAGTAAATGAAAGATTAATGAATATTTATTTGGTAATGATTTGAAAGAAGATCTAGTGATCTAATAGAAAGTACACATTGGTAGTTTCATGTAAGGTCTATTAAAAGCACTATTGAAACCAATCGGACGGTAAGGCGAATTCTCGTATTTCTAAGCTGCGAGCATTTTCTTCATCTTCTATGATTTTTCACATCGAAACAATTGGATGCCACTTCAAGAATTGCCTTTTAAATTTATATCTGAGTGTTTCTTGAAGTTGTGTAGAGAAACTTCAAGTCCCTGTAAAATCTGACAAGCATAAGTTTTTGTACCTTAATGCCTTCTTACTTTTATCATTTTATCTCTCTGTTATTTTGAAATTTAGAAATAATTCAAGCAAACGTCTTTAAATATCAAGATCTCTTCCTGTTTCCAATTCGTTTCGAAAATGCTGCTGCATATGAAGTAGTGAAAAAATATGTCATTGTGAGACAAGCTGCAGATTAAAATATGACACGGCGCTAGCTGTTTGTGTGCTGGTTAACAACGCTTCAAACACACATTTAAAATATTGAACAATCATTACAATCAATGTGGGTAGGGTAGCGTAGTCTGTATAGCGAATGGCTATGGGTTGGGCGTTCTGGTTGATCGAATCCCGGTGGGGCCGAAATTTTCCCCAACTGTCCAGAACGGCCCTGGGGCCCACCCAGCCTCCTGAAAAATTGGTACCGGATCTTTCCCGAGGGTAAAGAATGGCCGGGGCGTGACGATGACTCCTCACCCCCTTCTAGTGCCGTGGTCAAGAAAGTGTAGAGATATAGTTCTACTTCCCGTACGGGCCGTACGGCCTGTACACAACCTCAGTGCCCATACAAGGGCGCACATTAACTCTTGTTCATTACTTTGCAGTAGTAGCAAAGGTTACGTAAACGCACTTCAAATTTATATGTTCAATTTGTTTCTTCTTGTAGACTTAGGGGAGATTTGAACAAAGACTCCATCACCAGTTTCTCACGTTACCAGCTGTTTCAATTCCCTCCGCACAACTACATGTTCGGGAGACGTGGATTCAAATCTCTTGTTATCCTAAAAGAAGATATGAACTAATTAATAAATTTGCAAGCAGTTTACAATTAAGAAGTCCCTCTCACCAGAAATGTCTCACAAATTTCTTGTTCTAACAGTTTTCAGGACCTCGACCTTGGTACGCGCGCTTTCACAACTCCAACGATTTTGAAAACAACATAGAGTGCCTTGAATATTTTCTTTTAGTTCCTGAGGGAAATAAGAGCATTATTCCCACGGAAGTGTATGCTATCAGGTGGGTTCGCATTATCGATTGTTCTTTCACTGCAATTTTAATCCAGTAAATAGACACAATGTGTAAGACGCAAATTCCGTTCTCAGATTTTTGTGGTCGATATATGTGTGATGTTTTATTGGATTTTGTATTTAATTTTAATCAATTTTCCAATTCTTTTCCGAATATATTTCTAGCTATATACACCATTGATAGGCAGATTTCACAGATGTTGTTGCAGCCAATATACGGAATGTAACATCGATTTATACAGAAGAAAATTTGGAATTGAAATTTTAAAGTAAACAAGAGCAATTTTTATGTACAGCTCTAGATTCAAAAATGAATGTCCAGTTATTTTAATACAGAATTGACTTTAATAACCATACAACAATAACACTAATATGGAGGTCTATCAAACGGACAGCAACTAGAAGGCCTAACATGAGTGTATAAAATTATGTCACTAGATATTACTGTAGGGAATTTATAGGATTCATAATGAATGAAAATCTTGATTTAAAATATGCGGTGCATAAAATTCCAAGGAATGCCGGGAAATAGTAGGAATTTATGATTACAAAGAACACTGTGAAAACTATTTAATTGTAGGAATATAATTAAATAAAATTCTAGGAAATACCTGTTGCCTATAGCAATTTATTTGTATAAATATATGTCTGTTGGACTTTTCATTGACATATATACTTCCGATCGCGCTAAGACACTGGGTTTGACTCTGCCTCTAACAGAAATGCAGGAGTATACATTGGGGGTAAATGTGGCCGGTGTTTAAACCTGACAACCTACCACCATCCTGTGCCTTTGTCACGAAATCTGGTAATCTTAACTTCCTACAAACCTCTGTGTCTGTCCAATGGGACTACGTTACCTTTTATCTTTAAATACATGTCTGACAGTGTACTGCTGTGAAAAGTTTTCATGTTTCAAGTAACCCAAAAATGAAACTTTAGTGTTTCATTACGCGTCTCATGTGACTCAATACTTTTTTCATGTTATGATACTAAATACCACGTTCGCCAGCATATAAAATCTTGTTCTATTATACTTCCTTTCATTGATGTCGCCGTCTTTCAACAGTTAAATTAAAAACCATAAACATACTAATATAAATGTCGATTTTCTTCTCTATTTCTAAGCACATAATGCTTCAACATTAGGTAAAATTTCTGATTAAGACAAGAAAATAGAAAGTCTTTAAATTTTTTGTAACTTTAAAATAGTGTTAAATACAGCGTAACAGCGCCCACTCTATACGCAGATGTGCATATCGCACGTTTTGAGACAGAAAAATGAAAATCTTTCGTTACTTTAACAGTGTCACTATTTCTCATTATTGAGGAAATACAAGGCTGTCTACATTTTTTTTTATAAATATAACAGCTTGTGTCTAATTCTCAATTTCTTGTGTTCAACAGTGGAAAACGTCATATTAAGACTTACGGCTATGCAGCAAACTGGAACAGTTCTGGTTATTTCGAACTTAACCACTTAGTGTGTAAGTATAGGGTAATATTTTGCGGAAGAGCGCAGTGTTATCAGCTGAAAATGTAATGATTAACAATTACAAATCTTTTGATATGTACACCATATTTCTTGTGGATAATGAGACATAAAGTGAACTTCACTGGTCCGTGAAAACAGGTAGAATAAAATTTCTCAATAGCTATTAAGTATTTCTCATTCCTTTAGTGTTATGATACGTTTAACTCAATCCAGATACTGACGATGATACTGTGTGGAAAGACTTCAGAACTGGAGTTCGATTTTCTGAGGCTTTGGAGATTTTGCTTAGCTCCACGGCTGTCAATGCTTTATAATGTTTTGTTGAAGAAATCAAGAACTGGGAAATGGAGAATGTGTAAACAGGAGGGAGAGAGTTTGAAGGAACTCAAGTACTCCATGGGCCTAACCTCATTCTCTAGGCTGATTTTGGGGACAAGGGAACTGAAGAGGGAATAAGGCAACGCAAAGAAAGAAATACAGGCATTTTGGGAAAACGATTGATTTGGCACGGATTATTAAATAATCTGTGCGGTTTGATTTTTTTTTATTTTTTATCTTCAATGCATTTATAAAAAGCCCAAATACTGGACCAATTTTAAATATATTTTAAAGTTTGCTAAATTTGTCTTCTTTATCGCAAAACTGATGTAATCCAACAAACAAATTAATAGATAAATGTTTGCTGAAATTCTTGTTCTGCTGTTTTCAGTTTCAAATCTTGAAATGGACACTAACTAAAAACGATCAGTTTTCCAAGTTCATTAAAACTCAGGCTGTCAACTATTCATAAATATTACCCTTTAGCCAAACAAATAATTTTATCTTATTATATTGCTGCTCAAAATATGGTACTCCTGAAATAGATAATACGTTGGCAAATATTACGCAAAATCTAAGCCCCACACAGAATAATCACAAAATTTAAATTCTAACGAACTTCTGGTACTAAATATCACTAACTTATGTCACATTGACAGCACTGTGGAATGGATACGCCGTCATCTTAGCAATTGACTACGACCGTTACGTCATTTTCCAGTTCTGCCCCTTGAATTCAAACAAACGTAAGTACGTGCCTTGTGAATGTTTTAATTTTATGACAACGTGATAAATATTGAGGGTTTCGTCAATTTCTAATAAAATGGCTAATTCTTTTGAAAGGGTAATTGGTTTCCGTAAATCCGTCAGTTCGTTCGTCCTTAAATATGTATAGAACCCCGGGTCTAAGAATAGAAGGATTTTCAAAATTCTGATAATCCAGATTTTTTCCAAAAATTGTGAAAAAATTTCATGGTGGTTTGGACTGCGACAAGAATAAAGGGTACATTAAACGAACAAGTGTATATATTCATGAAGAAATGTCGCTGATTCCTTCTGGGAAAAAAAAAGTTTCCAAATACATTTGTGGTCAAAATAAAAAAAAAACATTTTTTCAGTAACTTTTCTGAAAATTGTGACTTTTTCAAATAATTTGGGAAAAATATAATACATCCAGATACGGAAAATGTGATAACATAATACAGAATATGCGTTTTGCATGCTGTTTACATAAAGCAAAGGAAACACAATTAGAATATTTTTCACGTATTAGATAAGGCTATATACACACGCTCAGAATAGTTAGAAAATAAAATTTTTAACGTCAGAATTATTTACAAAACTTTGTCACAATAATTCTTTACATATTTTTTGCCGAACTTGTTTTTTACTTCTTTGTTGACCAATTTCTCTGTTGATCCACTGTACATTTACTTTTAAATTTCCACACATAAAGAAAACCTCACATATCTTTAACAAAATATGTTTCCATCAAACCCCTTACAAAATAAAAATATTCTACAGTCCACATGACAGTAAGAAAAACATTAAAACTACTGTTTTCCGACGTAATCATTTGCGTTCCCTTAAGGCCTTCTTAACCAGATATTAACGCTACCGAACCCCCATTATAGCCACAGAGTATATTTGTATTGAATGCCCATAGAAGAGTTAAGGCATAAAGAGAAATGTACAGGAAGGGAAAGGCTGGGTTTTGAGGGGAATGAGAAGACGGTAGAAATTTGTGAATTTTGTCTTAGTCACATTTTATTCAATTACGCGTAAATGAAATAAAAATCTTACAAAACACGATTATCTGCTTGCAGCGTATGTTTATGTGTCGTTTCGAAGCAAACACCCTGACGAAGCGACAGTGAAGGAAGCGCTGAAGGAATTGCAGGACAACAACATAGATGTCAGCAAGATGGTGGAATTGAGAGCAGATTGTCAGCAGGCGGAATCATCAACAGCAAGAGGAAGTTCCGCGTAGAGACATTGGTTTAGGAGATGGAACGCAACCTTCTAAGTTTTCAAACATCCTATGCGAATTAATATTAACCTTGCTGCAGTATGCTGTATGAGAACTAGATATTATGTAGTGTGCACTGTATAGCAATATTTCGATTTGATTTTCCTCACTTTGAGACTCTCTGTGGAGAATAAACTTATTAGTGAATATACTCTGAAGTCGATGATGTTCATTGAATATGCTGACGTATCTACAGGTTGACGAACGTGTTTCTTTACCCCTAAACGTGATGGAAACCTTCCCCCTGTCCAATCCCTCCATCCCTATCTCACACCCTGCCCCATATTCAGTACGTACTGTTGTTTCTTGTTGCTGGAGAGATAGATGTTTTACGTTGAGTTTAAAGGCATATCTATAGCTAGTGCTGTCGTCAGGAATAAGTGGGTGTATATTTAGATATATATATATATCCCTAAATACGCTTCGACGGTACTTTGTACATTGGATCACAGAAACACTGTAGCCTTCATATGTTGAAGATTGTAAATCTGGAAAATTTTCCTCTAGTTACCGGCATTGATCATTCCTCAGATTACAGCGGTTACTTCGTGTACTGCCATGCTAACCACCCAAAAATTGTATACATTAAATCAAAGCGTATTATTGTGCTCAATAAGGACAGGAAAACAAAGAGCGATAATTTCCCTAAACAGCATTAGGTGGTTCTATTTTCATAGCAAACAAAACTTTTACAGTGCGATGGGAATTGAATTATTTTTAGAAGTCATGCTTATCCAAATGGCAAAAATTTCGTACCTTGTTACAGTTGGTTTTTTGCCAACTACTGATGTGGTGTTACGGTCTCGAATGTAGGTCAGAATATCTGGTTTTTTTTGTTGACATATTGTCACTAGTATATGTTCCATTCCGAGTACTTCTTTTCTACCCTGTCAGTATTGTTCTACTATTCCTCCATAATCATCTTAATGTAGTGCTGTTTATACCATATCATTATATAATGAAAGCGTGGAAAACATCCACAAACAATGCACGTTTGTGAATAGGGCGCATAGGAAACGAATTAAATACTTATATTATCAATATTTCAATTACCAGGTTACCACACTAATTGTTAAATTAAATCTGATTCTAATATCTCTTGAGATGTGCTTAATTCCTCCTCTGCCACAATATCATAGGCTCAAAGTAATATGGTTAAATGAGAATTTGTAAAACATCAGAAAATTTGTCAATTGTGATTGATAGTTTAATGTTTGTAACGTTTGTTACACCAGATGTTGAATGTACTGCAAGAACACTTTTGGAATGCATAAATAATGTTAAACCCAAGCTTGATATTGGGAAGGGGATGGAAGAAATGGAAAAATTATGATTAGCGTATAATTACCAGAATTTTTCATAGTAATATATGTATTGTTTTTATATTTTACATTTATATAATTCTGAGCGTTTCCATGTCACATTGCTGAATAATAAGGTTTAATATTCAAAATATCATTCACTTCTTGTTTCGGACACTTAATGAACCAAGAAGTTAGGTTGCTCTTCACAGTACGTCATACAGCTAAAGATGTTTACTGCTGCATGTCACAATATCCTTCAACCAAATACGCAATTACAAATGGCAAGCACCTTTCAAAATGACGTTATGTTCAGCACACGTCACCAACACTACAAACAAAACGCTAAATACCAAAAGGCCTGTAATGTAATAACAAAAACACGATCAGTATATAAAGAATACAATAATATACGTCAGCATTATTTATTTATTAAAACATAGGCTACATGTTCCAACACAAATTTAGGTTATCGTCATGCTTGCGGCAGAGTAAGTCATTGGTGCTGTGTGTATGTTGGGATTTCAGTATGTTTGATAGTTGTAAAAATGCATAAAATGTGTTAAATAATACTTACCAGCATATATATTAATAAATAAGTAATGCTGACGTATAAGACTATATTCATTATATGTTCATTTTAGCACTTCGTGATGCCTTCTTTGAAATTGTCTAGCAGTATGTTTTCGCGAAGAATTTTAATGCTCTTCACGTAGCCGAATTAAAACCAATTAATCTACATTCGCAGATCATGATACAAAATATAGACTCCCAGATCACAGTGCGTAATCTCAATCCCAAAAGAAATATTTCTTTCAATACCAACAAGACAGGAAACACACATATCTCGTAATACTGAGACACGTTGTGATATTTGGCATGGTGGACACTTCAAAATTGTTATAACATTTAATGCATTGTGTTCACTCAATGTTGCTCACAACTGTGATCATGCTACCTTTAATGTGTACTGTTGTTACGATATTTTGCAACACATATTGCGTATCTGTAGGTCCAGTAACGCGTCTTTTAAATCCCAGAATTTATAACACACGGCATTGTCAAATTGTTGAAATATTTGCGATTGCTTATTTACATACAAAACTTATTTTGCCTGCCGGTCTGATGAGGCTGTTGTTTTGGGGACTGAAGGAAAGTGGTAACCCGACCATGAGGGTATGCTGCCACAATCTCATAAATATAGGGCACTGTGCAAAGTTCATATCTAGATACATCGAAATAACCTATGTTATTTTGGGAGTAAACAAGGATCACAAATACGGATCGTGGTTTGGTTTAGCTTGGTGGAGGGTATGACCCTTCAGATTTAATTCCTAAATTATCCAATATGATTTACTTAGGTACAGAATTAATTTCATTTCATTTGCAAGGAATAAAGGTTCGATTCACGGCGAGAGGCATGGAAGAAGTCTGTCACGAGTGTTGTTTGTCTTAGTAACTAACCAACTTGATGCACAAAATTTTGGTTTACAGTAAGTTTATTTCATGCATCTATATCTTTTGAGCATCATGTGCTCATAATCAGAAAGTAAAAATTGTACTAGACAGCTTCTCGTATCATCAAACCTATAAGTGTCCGTCCCGTCCACAAGTTGAGAGTTCTCTTTCAACCTGTGCACGGGACGACCACTTATATGTGTGATGATATCAGAGGCTGTATAATAAAGTTTAGACCTCCTGATGATGAGAACGTGGTACCCGAAACATGTAGATGCATGAAATAAACTTCTTGTAAAACAAAAATTTAATGCATCAAGTTGGGTAATGACTAAGTTGAATATACTGAGACACACTATGTGTAATTCATCGGCTATTCTTGTCGGATTTTAAGGAATACAGAATTTCGTATTGATACTTTGGAGAATATTCTAATAGTAGGTTTTTCTAAACTTTCTAAGGCCGATAAATCGGCTCTGAAACATACAGAAAGCCTTCGAAAATTCTGGCGTATATGCAGATGGCATGATACCAACATGAAATCCGTTGTTTATAAGCAGCTGTACAAAACACCGTGGTCATAAACACCTACATTATTAGTATTCTACGATCTTTTTCGTTTCTGATTTCGTCTTGAAAATTGAAAAACCGAAAGCTGAAAACACACCATTAAAAATTTGTCAGATCGCTGAGAGCAAGCAGAAGGAGCATCTAGAATTTGTGCTGAATAAGGAGGCATTAGAATAGATAAAAACCATTCTGGGAATGTTCATTACACACTGAAGATTTACTGGAAATGGAATTCAAAATATAATACACTGCCGTGTTCCAAATATAATAATACAAGAAATTACCAAACTCTTCGCCTTACGGCACAGAACGAAATATTTTTATATATGCTTGACACAGTATCTTTCAAAATAAAATTACGAACGTTCAGTACCAGTTCAAACATCGTCCTGTTAAGCACACAGATCCACGAGGCCGAAGAAATTGTGAAATGCCAAGCGACAGGCTATTTACGTAAAACGCATCACTGAAGAGCTTTCCAGTAATTATTATTGCCGTAGAAAAAGTAGATATTCTGAGTTTGTGTCTATGGATATTGTTATGCGGCTTGAAATGCACATGAGTCTTGTGCTATTAATGTCTCTGTTGTGTCTGGTTTTATCATATTTTACCACATTATCTCAATGACGTGTCGAATTTTATAAAATATCTTCTAAACAAAAAAATTGTATTTTGGTTTTCTGTAAATACTTGTCTAAAACATTTCGATTCTAAGAAAAATTGAGCAATATTTTATCATCAATGTGCACAAGTCTTCACGTAACGTACCGGTTATATTGTTAGATGTTAACAAACATTCGATATTCTAGACAGATATTCGAGAATTTCTTAATACCAAATTTCATGAAAATTCATGCAATGAAACCGCTGTGTTTCAGGCGAATAAATATAAGGACTTACAGAGAGACGGACAGACATGAGGAAGTTAAGTGTCGCTTTTCGCTATTTTAGAGCGTAACCGAATAAGAAAACCCATATAAACTTCTTTCGCAACACACAATGAATACTTCACACGTTAAGGTCACAGGAATGTTTTCTACTTACACAAACTGATGTTCCTTTGAGTACTAACAATACAGCAAATGTGCGTACAATGTAGGAGGGAAGCAAGTTCTGATAGTTGGCATGATGTAACGTTATGTTTTTATACTATTTAATTCACTGTCTAATCACATTAAGTGTTTCACAGAACTCCTAAGAGCTTCCACTAATTTAGGCCGCTGTTATGGCATTTTGCAGCACTTATTGCGTATCTTTGTTATGGGTTAAAAGAGAGGGACAACCCGTCAATAAGGGATATGTTGCCACCATCATACGAATTAATGTAGCATGTGAAGGGACCAGGTCTAGTGACATCGATCTAACGAATGTTTTCTGGGAATGGGTCCAAATGCATTGCCTTTAAGCTTTAATTGCCACACAAACCCCCCAAAAAATTTTTAGGTATAAAACTGACATTCAATAGCAAGGATTGGGAGGTTCGAACTCGCTGGAACTTTACAAAGTTACATAAGGCTCAAACAGAATTTTCAAATCACGTGTATTCATGAATTACAAGAATTAAATCAGTATACTGGTGATTATCTGGTTATATTTAGAAAGTCATGAAAGAGATCAAATGATTTTTGTCATCACAACCAAGTGCCTTCCCAAAAGGGGAGTATAATATTATGGTTAATGTTGGGGAATTAATTGGTACCACAGAATATCTAACGATTTAGATGAGGTGTCGAATGAACTGAATGTATTGCTAGGTACATCCATTGCCGTAATTTTATTAGAACATTAAAGCTGAAGTTACAAACTCTGGCTGCGAGGAGGAATAAATTATAGAATTATATAAATTTGTCGGAAACATATTCTGTACAAAACATATTTGACTTTCATTTTCGTTGAGTTTTTCATATATATATATATAAACATAAACATGGATAGTTAAATAGATGGATATTTATTTTCTATGAAGGCTGAGTGAGAGTAAACAATAGCAGGAACACCAGTTGCAGATCCACGATTTCAGGAATGCTCGTTGAGAGGATATAGACACCATTTCACTGATCGATTTGTACGAACACCTGATATATACCGCCATTCAATAGAAAGAGTCCCCTCCATATCTGTGTTATCAAACTCACATTCCATGATAAACACAAGCCACGTTCCATACAAATTATCTTAATGTAAACGACGCCCTCAAAACAACAGACTGCTGTTACATTTTTTCCTTGTGAATTATATTAAAATATACATCTATAGAAGACTGATAGGGCTACAAATGAGTAATCACGGAATTCGGCCGCTTCTCTTAGCCCTAGAGGAAAACACCCTAAAACCACGTTATCATGAATTAGTTATCATGTCAAAGAAAATAAAGTGAAAATCTGCAGTATATTGTGCGTCTCGAGCCAGAAATTCTTTCCTACAAGATGAAGGTAATTAATTAATTAATTAGTAATATTAAAATTACGGTATTCCCAATGACAGGTTCCAACCAGTGTAGCATAAGTCACCTAAAATTCGTTCGTTTATCTCAAGTCACAACATAATTAAAGTTATAACGAAACAAAGTACTATCGCACCTCTCAGGTGTCCTGTGAAAGAATGTTTGCCTTCAGCATGCAAAGCTTATTTTGCACGAAAACCTATAAGGGAGTCCACATGAATGAAAAGAAACGCACTGTCGAGGTGCTGGAAGAAGACGCCGACTACAATTCGAGATTCTGTAAGTAAATTTTACGTTTCTTTCTTTTTGTTGTGCTGCAGCAAACCTGAAGGACAATTTGACTGTTTTTGAGTTTCCTAGTTCACACAAAGGCAGAAACAAATGACTTATATTCCAAGAAATAAACGTCTGATTGTTTGTATGTTACAAAGCAGATTAATGTGCCTTCAAATCCAACATATATAACACATCTTTCGGCGAATAATTAAATGAAAAAGAAATTAGAATACTGTTCACAGTAAGGCACTCAAATAAACAACTTTACCGATGCATGTCACAATATCCTTCAACACACCACATAATAACAAACGTCAAGCAGCTGTTTACATGACGTAACATTATGCACACACATCCACCAGGCACAAACAAAAAGATAAAAACAAAAACAGACATCTAAAGTACGTATAACGTAACACTGAGGCACGTGCGATTAATTGTTGCGTAGAAAGGCTGCAACGGAACATTTCCTGAATGTGTGTGTCTGAAGCCTAAATTATCCTGTACGGAATAACCATGCAACTTGCTACATTTCATTCTCTGTCCTGTCTATGGGTACAGAATTTTACACATTTTCTTATCACATGTACCAGTTTCAGGAAAATTGTTACTGAACACAAAATAAGTGTTTTGAGATGTTCTGCAAATTTGTATATGAAACTTCTTATTTTAAAAATAAATGAGTGTTATATTATAGTAAATTTACTTATGTATACATGTTTCATTCCTCTTATTTATATCAGATTTTAGTGATTATAATTTTATGGACATATTTTGACAAGAACATAAAACGCGTCATGAACAACAGTCCAGTGGCAGAAGGGTAGATTGTTTTCGAAAACTATGATGAACGGAAAGAGAAACACATATAATTGCGCTAATATTCCGTTTTCGTAATCTGTTATAAGTCGTAAATGACACTAGAATTTCATACAACGTATTTCGAAGTATCCTCAAAAGTTTCTGAATAAGTTTTCTATGCGCACAGACATACAGACAGAGGGACGGAAATTAAAATCCTATCAATTGAATTTCGTGAATTTGGTAAGCCGATAGAAGTGCTCAAATGTACAGAAGGTCTGTGGAATTTCTGGCCTTCTTACAGACGACGGAGCCGATATATCATTACTGTCTCTCAGGTCAACACAGTTACACACGCCATCCATTAGTTGACACAAATGATTTGATTTCTGAGAGTCCCCATTTCAAAGGCCACGCTGACGTTCAGTCATTCTGAATTTCATTGCAGCATCTTCTGTATAAATATGCGTTATATCAATGCCACATACTTCATGAAATTTCGAATTTTTTGCAAGCTAAAAGACCCATCGGGCGCAGATGAGTAAAGTGTGCATAAAATTATACACATTTCCAATTCATGTGTGAAGTCCCTGCAACAGTGAATATACACAAGCAGCATGCAGATTGTTGAAGCTGCTTCCCATTTCTTCACTAATGAGAACAATTCTTTTGTGTATATTTTGGTTAAAGAATGTTAGGATATCAAAGGATACATGGAGCAGGAAATTTAAGGAAATTTGGACGTTATCCAAAATCATACAGTGTCTGTGCACTTGCATGAAACGTTCTGTCCAGCCAGAAGTTTGAACATGAAGTTTGGCACACGAAGAAGGGCCAAAAAGTGTACAGACTTGAAAACGGTGTCCAGGCTTCTGTCTGTCTTTAACCAATAAATACTGTGGGAGAACAGTCGTCACTGTACTCATTATGCAAAGGGAAAGAGGGGGCAAATAAAATTTATATATCCTTTTTTCATTAATTACAGGAATTAAAACCAACATGCTGCTTATTATCATTTTGGGTCTAATCGTCATGTTAACTTTTGTTTTGATCGACTTCGAGTTTGGGACTCCGAAAGTGAAAGATTTCGACTCGAATAAGTTCGCTATTAGCGTATTTACACGATTCCATAATAAGCAGCAATATTAACCTCGTTTGTTTTAATGTTTTTGTGATTCCATTCAAGAACTGCCAATAAAGCATATCAGACTGTACGTTCGTGTAATTGATTGATTTGTTAGCAATAATTCGGTAATGATTTGAAAGGAAAATCCCGCGTTGTGATTAAAGGTACCTGTCAGTAGATGCATGCAAGTTCTGTCAATAAACTCTAGGATAAGTAATCACACTCTTAGGTGAATTCGCAAAGATGCCAAGTGGGAATACTTGAGTTGTCAAGTAAGTTTTTCCGCTCGAAACAATTGTTTCCACTCTACGAATTTTAATGAAATCTGATATTTGTATATTATTTTTCTAAAATCTGTTCAGAAAATTCAATTACCTTAAAATTCTGACAAGGATGTCGGGTATTTAACGTGAAGGATTTTCTATATTAACATAAATGTTGTCATTTCTTAAAATAAAAAAAAAATATTTTCCATAAACATTTTACATGAAATCAGGAAGTACATTTTGTGTTCAGCTTTTTTTTTTATAAACATATTGTTTATGCAACAATGTAAAAACATACAGAAGAGGGAGAACATAAGCAGATAGAAATATTAAAACTTACGGCTATGCAACAAACTGGAACAGTTCTGGTTATGTCGAACAAATCCACGTAGTACGTAAGTATAGGGTAAATGTTTTGTCGAAGAGCGCAGTGTTATCAGCTGAAAATATAATGATCAACAACTAAAAATCTTTTGATATAAACGCCATATTTCTTGTGGATAATGAGACATAAAGTGAACTTCACTGGTCCGTGAAAATCAGATAGAATAAAATTTCTCAATAGCTATTAAGTATTTCTCATTTCTTCAGTGTTATGATACGTTTAACTCAGTCCAGGTACTGACGATGATACTGTCTGGAAAGTTCTGAGAACTGGAGTTCGATTTTGTGAGGTTTTGGAGATTTTGCTTAGTTCCACGGCTGTCATGGTTTTATAATATTTTGTTGTAGAAATGAAGAACTGTGATATGCAGAGTGTGTATAGCAGGAAGGGGAGGGTTGAGGGAACTTTAAAATTTCTATGCCCCTAACGTAAGTCTTTAGGCTGATTTGGGGGACAAGAAAACTTAAAAGAGAGTAAATTAACGCAAAGAAAGAAATAAAGGCATCTTAGGAATGGGACTGATGTGGCACAGATTATTAAATAATATCGGCACTTAGATTTTATTATTATTTTCCAACTTGAACGCATTTATACAAACCAACAATTTGGACCGATTTTAATAATATCTTAACTTTTGCTAAATTTGTCTTCTTTATCGCAACACTGATGTAATGCACCAAACAAATTAATAGATAAATGTTTGCTGAAATTCTTGTTCTGCGTGTTTCAGGTTCAAATCTTGAAATATACAGTGACTAAAAACAATTAGTTTTCCACGTTCTTCAAACTAACGGTGCCAAATATTAAAAAATATTACTTATTAGTCAAACAAACAATTTGATCATATTATATTACTGTTTACAATATGGTACACTTGAAATGGATAATATGTTGGTAAATATTAAACAAACTCTCCCAGTCTCATGCATAGAAATCCCAAAATTTAAATTCTAAAGAACATCTCGAACCAAATATTACTAAATTATGCCGCTTTGACAGCACTGTGGAATGAACAATCCATCGTCTTAGCAACTGGCTACGACCGTTACGTCATTTACAAGTTCTGCCCCTTCAAGTCAAACAAACGTAAGTACGTGTCTTTTGAATGTTTTAAATTTATAACAAAGTGATAGATAATGAGCGACTCGCCCATTCCTTATAAACTGACTACTTCTTTTGAATGGGTTTCGATAAATCCGTCCATTCGTTCGTCCTCACACAAGCATCGATCACCGGGTCTCAGTATAGAAGGTTTTTGAAAATTTTAATAAACCAGATTTTTACCAAATTTTGGAAAAATTTAATGGTGGGTTGGAATGAGACAGGAATAATGGGTATATTAAATGACCTCTTATGTATATTAATGGAGAATATCGCTGATTACTTCAGGAGGAAAAAGTTTCCAAATCCATTTGTGGTCGAAATGAAGAAAAAACGTATCTTTTGTTCAATAACTTTTCTAAAAATTGTGACTTTTTCAGATAATTTGGAAAAAATAATTTACGGCCAGATACGGAAAATGTGATAACATAATACAGAACATGTGTTTTGCATGCTGTTTATTTAAGGCAAAAGACACGCACAGAGGATAAGTATCACGTATTATATAAGGCTACAGTCACACGCTCAGAATAGTTAGAAAATAATGTTTTTAATTTCAGAATTATTTACGAAAACGTGTCACAATATTTCCCTACATATTTATTGCCGGACTTGTTTTGTTTTTTTTTGTTGAACAATTTCGCTATTGATCCACTGTACATTAACCTTTAAATTTCCTTATATAAAGAAAAACTCACATATTTTTAAAGAAATATGTTTCCATCAAACCCGTTAAAAAATATAAATATTCTACAGCCAAAATTCCAGTAAGAAAAACATAAAAATTACTGTCTTCGAACGTATTCGTTTGCTTTCCGTTAAGGCCGTCTTAATCACATTTTAATGTTACCGTACCCCCACTATAGCCACAGAGTATATTTGTATTGAATGTCTATAAAAGAGGAAAGGCATACAGGGAAATGTACTGAAAGGGAAAGGCTGTGTTTTGAAGGGAATGAGAAGACGATAGAAACTTGTGAATTTTGTCTAAATCACATTTTATTCAATTAAAATTAAATGAAATTCAAATCTCACATCACCCGATAATCTGCTTTCAGCGTATGTTTATGAGTCGTTTCGACACAAACACCCTGAAGAAGCGACAATGAAGGAAGTGCTGAAGGAATTGCAGAACAACAACATAGATGTCAGCAAGATGGTGGAATTGAGAGCAGATCATTGCTAGCAGGCGGAATCGTCAACCGCAAGAGGAAGTTCCGCGTAGAGACATTGGTGTAGGGAAGGGTACGCCAACTTCTAAGTTTTCAAACATCCTAGGCACAATATCCAAAAACACGTGCTTGGAAATTGAGCAGCAGATGAAGCTAAGAATGATTGAAATCTCTTAATGATGACGATCTTCAGACCTCAGGTTTTCTATAAACAATAGAATCTGTGGCAGAACATAGTGTAAATATGTCGACCTACGTAGACAAAGGAATTATACAACGAAAGAATTTGGCTTCACTTGACATATATTATCAAATATTGATTTATAAAATAAGTGCTTTAATCACTTTTTTGTTTCAGGGTAACAGAACATTTCCTGACTGGACTCTCTTGTGTCGGGGCGCTGGAATTTGGGGAGAAATGTTTACGTCACTGTACCACGTTTTCACGTGTCAAACAAACTGCACACTGTCATATGCTGGAAGACAGTAACTTTCACGGTCAGCTTATTGTCTTATCTAATCATTCCACTGCAATAAATACGTCTGTGTGAGGAAGTGAACTGAGGGCTAATAGTTGGGAAATTTAGTTTTGGAAAACGTAAAGCGTGAGTGGAGTGAAAAAGTATAATTCTGAGCCAGACAATATGGAAAAATGTAAATTTTATCCTATGGTATGTACGTGTGTGTGGATGAAGTTGTTTGAATTTGATTTCCAGTAGGTTTCGGTGGCTATATTGTGGACCTGAAGCTCAGAATTTTGGTAAAATATGACTTAATGTACGATGAAAATTTATTTATTAGTGACTGAATTTACATGACAAAAAATGTACGTATAACGTAACGTTTATGGTTTGCACGTAACCAAATTTGTCACCTAAAGGCAGTATGTTTACTAATCATCAGTTTTGCGACTGAAGCTTTAGTTGTCCGACATAAAACGTGCATCGCCTTAGGGACTTATTTTATTGTAAATTTTGGTTTGTCCGGTTTAACATAAGTTTTCGTTTAACCTTATACATTAAAACAATGCTTGTAAAATTTATTAATATAAATTTTGTTTTCATATCTTCTCGAGAAAATGTTCTGAATTTTGTAATTAGAATCAGAATTCAATTTGATATGAACAATAAGGTACACAGATCTTCTTACAAGTCAACCAGCTTTCTTTTTCGATTCCAATGGGAATAGAATTTCGTGGAAGGATTTTTCAAAATTAAGCCGATATCAAATTTCACGAATATTTGTCGAAAGGGACATAAGTTGTTTTGTGTTGGCGGACAGACACAGAGATGGAGAAACACGATGAATGTAACTGTCGCTTTTAAAATTTAAGGGACGAACTTCAAAATGGGTTCAACATGTAAAGAATACCTGCGAATATTCAGAACTTCTTGATGGCAGAGTAGCCGATACATCTTAATGTCTATCAGTTCTGAGCAGCTGTACACATTGAAACATGTTTGACCCAAACACGATGCAATCGAAAAGACCGAAGTTCAAATAGCAAACTGAAGTTCAGACATTTCAAATTCCATTGCGGTAATGTGTGGTTACTTTGTCTGTTACCTTACTACTGTTTCCTTCATTATACTACCAACTCAGTTTTCTCCTAGCTTAAAAATTATTTTACCTGTATTTTGATTAGTGTCTGTATCACTAACCCAGAACATACAACAACGTATATTAAGGTATCAAATTAAAAATGAAGCAGGAAAAATAAGGTCTACTTTTCAAAAAGAACATCGAACAGTTTCTGTGCATTTGCGTGAAACGTTCTGTCCACCCAGAAGTATGAAAATGAAATTTGGCACAATAAGAAGAGATGAAAAATTGTATTCTCTTGAAAAGGACGTCCAGTCTTATGTCTGTCTTTATCCAATAAATGCTGTTGGAAAACAGCCGATGTATCATAAATTTGCGAAGGTAAGTTTAGGAGAGGACAAAGATAATTTACGTATCAACTTTTTTCATTAATTAGAGGAATTAAGAACAACATAATGCACCTTAATTTTTTTTGTCTAATCGCCAAGTTTGTGTTGGTGTCAGGTTACTGCGAGGTTGGAACTGTGACACTGAATGTTTTGATTGTACAAATGTTTGTATTAGTGCAATGTCAGGCATTGTGTTATAAGGACTTGTTAAAATTTTCTTTGATATTTCATATTTTTCCTTTACGGAAATCTCAACAGGCCCTATCACACGGTGTACATTCGAGCAACTGAATGATTTATGAATTATTAATTGGTGATTGTGTGAAAAGAAATTATTGTTATTTAACTTAAAAAACACTACATTACTTCAATACAAGGATTTATTCAAAATCTAGGAAATACATGCACCTTTCTTGAAGCCTCTACATAATTGCTAAAAGCGACAATTCGTGCCTTCATAACTGCTCTTCTATCTGTCCGTCTGGATGGAACGCATTTGATTGAACTAGGTTGCATGTTATATATTTTGATGTTTCCTGTAGCAAGCAATTGTTAAAACTACCGACAGGGTTTTTGTATTATCTTTCGATTAAGGAAATTTGAATAATTCTACTAACACATTGGAATAAATGAATGATTTATGAGAGTTTAACTGGATGGAATTTCATCAAATGTGATAATGGAATACGTTTCATGAATTTCACAAGAATATTTGAATTTCATTACAATGTGACAAAAATAATAGTTAGGCTTACTTTACTCGAAGACTTCCGTACTTTGACGGTTATGTGCCGCTCATTTATATTACAATGAGACTTTTTCAGACAAATTCAAAGAATTAATTTTATGTTCAATAATTTTTCGACTTTCGTGCCATATATAAGAGAACATGAAACAAACTGTTACAGACAGACAGGCCACACGTGCCAACGTAATACGGCGCAGTTGTTTTGTTAGATGGGTAGACAAGGCTACAGACACACACTCACAATATGTAACAATTAATAGCTTTCGATGACTACAATGGTTACGTGAACGCACATCAATGTTACGCAATACACATTCTTTTCACAACTGTTACCTTGATCGGCAACTGAACCAAGACTCCATTACCAGCTGCTCACTTTGACAGCAGATCCATTTCTCTCCGCACATCTACATATTCGGGAGAATCGAATTAATGTCTCTGAATTTCTTAAACGAAGGGAATAAAACATTTAATGAAGTTGATCGAGACTTGAACCAACAACCATTACTATTTGTTAGGGTAATGTTCGTATCCCATTCTGACGACACAATTACATTTATGGGAGATCCGGATCAAAATTTCAGGAATCTAAAAAAGAAAATAACTTCAACCAACTGATAAAGTTACAAGCCACACACAATTCAGAATATCCATTCCCCAGAGGTGTGTCACAACCTTCGTGTTCTCACATTTTACAGGTAACCAACCTTGGTACAGGATTAGGGTAAATTGATTCTTATCAGTTTACTTTATAGTTATAATACACAACGGGGATTTCTGAGCTAAGAATTGTTCCCGGTACTTGCTCAAATATCAAGAGTGTGAAAACAATTCTGACAGTGTTGTGGCCACTTATGAATTTGTTGTTTGAAATTGCGTAACTGTGTAATGACAGGTCCATAAAAAGTATAAGCTTGGAAACAACAAGCTCAAAAGAACAGACTGTTGTCACACTTGTATCCAGGTGACTAGTATTTAAACATACATTTATAAAAGACTGATAGGGCTTAGAATGTTAATCTCGGATTCAGTTGCTTCTCTTAAGCCTACGCACAAAATGATAAATTTTTAATAGTCATTAAGTAACGAACATGTCAAAGAAATGCAGTAGCTAATCTATTTGAAAGTTTATACAGTAATTTTTTGTTACAAGTCGAATTCATTTATCAGTGTCTAGTTTTACAAGTAATATTATATTCACATTGCCCTTGTTCAACCAGAGGAGTTTATGAAGTCAAAATGTTGTTCCTTATTCTTACGGCACAAATTCCTTTCATTCACGACGAAACAACAAAGCACTATCGCAGCTCTCAAGAGTTCCTGTGAAAATATATTTGCTTTCGGCACGCGCAGCGTATTCTGAAATATGCCATATAAAACGGGCCACACGAATGAAAATACCGCACTGTTGAGTAGCTGGCAGAAGCCGCTGACTGCAATTCGAGTGTCTGTAAGTAAAGTTTAAATTACTTTCTTTTTGTGGTGCTGCAGCCAAACTGAGAGATTAGGTGACGGTTGTTGAGGTTCCTAGTTGACACACAGACACAGACATAGTCGGTTGAAATCTACCTAACCGGTGATCATTTCTTCGCACAGCCTTCAACCTACACAACACAAAGCTCACTGTCCATGCCAGGATTATAGATGTTGCGAAATAGCATTCTGTCTCTGCATCTGTGCTTATATAATAATGTAGTGTAATGTAATGTAGATATATGGATATTATTAGACACTAACACTTACAATAAAGTGGAAAGTGAATTCACTCGACTGAAATTATTCTGCCTTTAGTTTTTTGTGAGATATGAATTTTCTACGTAGATTTTCCAAAATTCACCAAATATTTCTCTATAAGCAGTGTAGAGTGTAGGGACACATAGAGAGAGGTACGGACATTTGAATCAAATGTCACAATTTAAATACACCATTAAAAGTGCGCTGCCCGTCTGCAGAAGTCCTAAGAAATTTCCGGCCTTCTTACAGACAGTGGCTGAGAATTGTTCTACTAATCCTCTATACTCATCTTAATGTAGTGTTGCTCATTCTATACCTTCAACTAAAGAAAACTTCATATCCTTGCAAAAATAAAACACTTTTGGACATAAGGGTTGATGGAAACCACATTAAAATCTTTTAGAGTTAATGTTTTAATTACATTTTCAACGCCTGATTTGTTAAAGCTAACCTGACGGTAATATTTCCTGAGATGTACTTAAATCTTTCTCATCCCGAAACTCATTTGCTGCAAGTAATACCGCAAAATGAGAATATGTTGAAGAGCAGAAAGTGTGAGTGTTGTGAGTGACAGTGAATTGTTGGTTATATTTGTTACAACTGATGGTGAAGAGACGGCAAGAAATTTTTCGGAATGGCATAAAATAATGGGAAAGAGATATGAAGGACGGAGGAAAAAATTCACGGCTAGAATATGTTTAACAGAACATTAATGGAAAAATATAATCAAGCTGGTTTCGAATACAGAATATAATAAGAATACAGTAATTATCAGAATGTAAACGAAACTCTCAAACAGCACACTGATGTCACAATTGTGTTCTGGTGAAGTTTATTATTACATAAAGGTAAAGTGATCCTGTTACAGGCCCGGTGTGGCCCATAGGGTGGGTAGAGGTATAGCTCTACACTTCCAGTACCGAGGCACTAGAAGGGGGTGAGTGGTCAGCGGCACGCCCCGACCACACTTTATGCCGGGGAAAGTCCCAGTACCCATTTTTACAGGAGACTGTGTAGGCTCCAAGACCGGTCTTGGGAAGCGGAAAATCTTGCCCCACCGGGATTCGATTCCGGACCTTCCAGCACGTAGTCAGTCGCTATACCGACTGATATTATTACATACAATTATATAAGAATAAATGTTCTACCGATGAGTAATCGCGGAATTCAGCCCCTTCTATTATTTCTACGGGCAAAGTTGAAAATATTGCGTTATTAGGAATTGGTGACTATATCAGCCGAACGCAGTGAAAACCTACAGGCAAGATTATACTTCAACGACTTCAAAGCTTAACATTTACGGCGTTAAAATTAAAAAGAAAATGCAGTGGAAATTTAAGGCAAATATAAAAATTCGGCCAGAAATTGATAGAAGACGAAATTAAATAAAAATTTCTAACTTACAAACTGGGTATTTACGTGTACAGCGATAATTTTCAGTAAGTAAAGTGTAAGACGTCTAAAAGAGTTTCGTCTATCTTAAGCCACACCTAACTTACAGTTACGACGAAACGTAAACAATATACTAACGCACCTGTCAGGTGTTCATGTGAAAATATATTTCCCTCCTACACGCACAGCTTATTCTGGAATATGCTCTATAAATGGGGGCATGTGACTGACAGAAGCGCACTCTCGAAGAGTTGAAAGAAGACGGCGACTCCAATTCGAGTGACAGTAAGTAAACTTGTTACGTACTTTCTGTGGTGTTCAGTGTTCTGATGATTACAGTGTGCATAAAATAAATGCAGACATTCACTTGATGTCTGAACTGCATGTAAGAGTGAAATTATGCAAAACAACTTGGAACTTGTAGGATGCTGACCCCCATTTCTTCCCAGATCAGAACAATTCATGTTCGTGTAGTTTGCTTAATGTCTGTACAACTGCACAACAATATATAGGTACGAATATTTAATAATCAAAGGAAAATTACTTAGGGAAATTAAATGAATTTGATCTGAATCAAGATAAAAAAATGTCTGTGCAATTGCGTGTGACATACTTTCCACGCAGAATTTTGAACAAATATTTAAGCCAAAAAAAAAGTGCACAAAAATTGTACAGAATTTACTTTTTATCCTAAATATGAATCGTGATATATATATATATATATATATGTGTGTGTGTGTGTGTGTGTGTGTAAGGTAAACCAACATTATGCACACTTATACTTTAATGATTTATTAAATTATATAATTTTGACACGTTTCGAAAAACTAAATATACATCATTCGGAAGTCTGTGCAAGCAGGTTTACTGTCTTTTATTGTGCATCTATGTAACCGGTCTAGTCAATGACTTAATGTGTGCATCTTGTTGGTTCTTATGACATATTGTACTGGCTTGAAAAGAACTAAACTATTCCGTCTGTTTTTAGGCAATACAATCTGTGATAAGACACCCGATGTACCATAACTTCGCGTCAATGCTTTCACTGTGCGAAGGTGAAGAAGAGGCAAAATCAATTTACGTACCAATTGCTTTCGTGAATTACAGGAATTAAAAGCAACATGCTGCTGATTGTCTTTTTGGGTCTAATCGCTACGTTAACGTTGGTTTCGGGCGAATGCAAACTTGGAGCTCTGAAAATGAAAGATTTCAATTGGAATAAGGTGGGTGTAATTTTACTGACAAGTTCTCTGTAACAAGTACGTGTTACGTCTTCTGCTTGTGTTTAAATTTCATTTTGATTACATTAATGAACTTACAACAGATCATATCGAGTAAATGAATGATTCATGAATAATTATTTGGTAATGATTTGAAATGAAGATCTACTTATCTAACAAAAAGTACACATTGGTAGTTTTATGTAAGGTCTATGAAAAGACACTAAGAAAACCAAACAGGCTGTAAGGCGAATTCTCGTAATTCCAAATTGAGATTGTTTTCTTCGTCATCTATGGAATTCCGAATGGAAAGATTTGGATACCAATTCACGAATTGTCTTTTAAATTTATATCTGAGTGTTTCTTGAAAGTATGTAGAGAAACTTCAATTCCCTTTAAAATCTGACAAGCATATTTTTTTTACCTTAAAGCCTTCTTACATTTACAAAACTATCTCTCAATTATTTTGAATTAAATTATTGAACAATTATTACATTCAATGTGGGTAGGGTAGCGTAGTCTGTATAGCGACTGGCTAAGGGGTTGGACGTTCCGGGTTTCGAATTCCGGTCAGAGAGAAATTTTCCGCACCTGTCCTGCACGGCCCTGGGTTCCACCCAGCCTCCTGCACAATGGGTACCGTGTCTTTCCCAAGCGTAAAGAGCGGCTGGAGCGTGACGCTGACCCTTCACCCCCTTCTAGTGCCGTGGTTAAGGAAGTGTAGATATAATTTTATACTTCCCCTACGGGCCGCACGGCTTGTACGCAAACTCAGTGTCCGTACAAAGGCACACTTCAACTCTTGTTTATTACTTCTTATTAGCAATAAATATTAGGTGAATGCACTTCAAAATTATATGTTCAATTTTCTAAAAGTAGAAATAAATTAGTTAATAAATTTACAATCAGTTTACAATTAAGAAGTCCTTCTCAACAGAAGTGTCTCACAAATTTCGTGGTCTAACAGATTTCAGGTCCTCGACCTTGGTACGCGCGCTTTCACATCTCCAACGATTTTGAAAACAACCTTGACTGCCCTGAAATTTTAATTTCAATTCCTGAGGGAAACAAGAGCATTATCACCACCGAAGTGTATATTATCAGGTGGGTTCACGATATCGATTGTTCACATTTTCAACTGTTTGTTCACTGCATTTTAAGCCGGTAAATAGTGTTAAGGTTTTAAGAGAGGATTGTTGTTCTCAGAGTTGTGTGCTCGATATTTGATGTGTTTTTCTCGGGGTTTGTAATTAATTTTAATAAATTTTCCAATATGCATCCACACATATTTCTAACCATATACACCATTGATAGAATTCAAAGATGTTGCTGCAGCTCTTATACGGTACGTAACGTCGAATTATACGGGGAAAATGTTTTGAATTTGAATTTATATTGTAAAATAAGTGCAATTTTAATGTACAGCTCTACATTCAAAACGGATTTAAATAACTGAGCAACAATAACACTAATATGGAGGTCTATCAAACGGACAGCAACTAGAAGGCCTAACATGAGTGTGTAAAATTATGTCACCAGATATTTCTGTAGGGAATTTATAGGATTCATAATGAATCAAAATCTTGATTTCAAACGTGCCGTGTATAAAATTCAACGGAACGCCGGGCAATACAAGGAATTTATGAGTACAAAGTACATTGTGAAAAGTATTCAATTGTATAAATATAATTAAATGGAATTCTGGGAAATACCTATTGCCTATAAATTTTATTTGTATAAACATATGTCAGGTGGATTTGTCATTGATATAAATACTTCCGATCGCTTTATGGCCCTTAGTATATCATGGGAGTAAAGGTGGCCTGTGCGTAAGGTTGAGAACCTTCCAACATCCTGTGCCTTGACCACGAAATCTGGGAAACTTAATTTCCTTGAAACCTCTGTGCCTGTCCAATGTGACGGCTTTACTTTTTACCTTTAAATACATGTCTGACAGTGTACTGCTGTGAACAGTGTTCATGTTTCAAGTAAGTCAAAAATGAAACTTTAGTGTTTGTTTACTCGTCTCATGTGACTCAATACGTTTTTCATGCTGTGCCACTAAACGCCAACTTCGGCAACAAATAAAATCTTGTTCTATTATACTTCCTTATATTGATGTCGCCGTCTTTCAACAGCTAAACTAAAAGCCATAAACATACCGCTATAAACGTAGACTTTCATCTCTATCTCTCCGCACATAATGCTTCTACATTAGCTGAAGTTTGTGATTAAGACAGAAAAATAGAACATCTTTAAATCTGTCGTATCTTTGAAATAATATTAAATACAGAGCAACAGCGCCCACTCTATACACAGATGTGCATATCGCACGTATTGAGAAAAATGATTATCTTTCTTTACTTCAACTCTCTCATTATTTCTCTATTATTCAAGAAACACAGGGCTGTCCACATTATATATATATATACATATTTGTCTAAATCTCAATTTCTTGTGTTCAACAGTGAAAAACGTCATATGAAAACTTACGGCTTTACAACAAACTGGAACAGTTCCGGTTATATCGAACTTATCCACTTAGTGCGTAAGTATAATTTAAAAGTTTTTTTCGAAAGACGCAGTGTTATCACCTGAAAATGTAATGATTAACAATTACAATTCTTTTGATATAAACACCAGATTTCTTATGGATAATGATACATATGGTGAACTTCACTGGTCCGTGAAAACCAGATGTAATAAAATTTGTCAATAGCTATTAAATATTTCTCATTCCTTTAGTGTTACGATACGTTTAACTCAATCCAGATACTGACGATGATACTGTCTGGAAAGACCTCGGACCTGGAGTTCGATTTGGTGAGGCTTTGGAGTGTTTGTTTAGCTCCACGGCTGTCTTTGCTTTATAACAATTTTTGAAGAAATGAAGAACTGGGATATGCAGAGTGTGTATGACAGGAAGGAGACAGTTTGATTGAACTTCAAAATTCTATGCGCCTAACCTCATTCTGTAGCCTGATTTGGGGGACAAGAAAACTGAAGAGAGAATAAATTGCTGAAAGTGCATCGAACTGCAACTAACCTACGAGAGCGAGGGCGAAGCAGCTGAACTTGAGAACCGGTATGGCGCAATTTGATACTGAGATGGTAGATGTTGTTGTGCCATTTGTTGAAGTTGATTTTGATTTCCTGGAATTGCTGACCACTGGATAGTAGGTGAGTGTTGAGAAGGTTGATGGTCCATTGTGAGAACGGAGATCAATATAGATTTTTAACCGCTGTTGTAGGAGAGGTTATGCGGTGCATTGGTTGCGTACGTACGGAGCGAGCAGTAAAAGCACGTCTGCACGGCACAAGAGGCACGGCGATACTTCAAAGAAAGAAATAAAGGCATTTTAGGAATGGGATTGATGGGGCTCAGATTATTAAATAATCTGAGCCGTTAGATTTTATTATTATTTTTTAACTTCAATGCATTTATACAAAACAAAAAAGTTGTATCGATTTTAATAATGTTTTAACTGTTGCTAAATTTGTCTTCTTTATCGCAACACTGATGTAATGCACCAAACAAATTAATAGATAAATGTTTGCTGAAATTGTTGTTCTGCGTGTTTCAGTTTCAAATCTTGAAAGATACACTGATTACATCGATCAGTTTTCCACGTGTATAAAACTCAGAATGCCAACTATTCACAAATATCACTTATTAGCCAAAAAACTATTTTATCTTATTATATTACTGTTCACAATATGGTACCGCTGAAATTGATAATATGTTGGTAAATATTTCGCACACTCTCCCAGCCCCACACAGAGTAATAAAAAAATTTAAATTCTACCGAACTTCCCGTACAAAACATCACTAACTTATTTCACTTTGACAGCAATGTGGAATGGACAACTCAACGTCTTAGCAACTGACTACGACCGTTACTTCATTTACAAGCTCTGCCCCTTCAAGTCAAACAAACGTAAGTACGTGCCTTGTGAATGTTTTAAATTTATGACAAAGTGATACATAATGAACGCTTCCCCAATTCCTTATAACCTGACTACATATTTTGAATGGGTTTCCGTAAATCCGCCCGTTCGTTCGTTCTCACACATGTATCGAAAAGCGGTTCTCCGAATAGAAGGATTTTGAAAATTTTGATAATCCAGTTTTTTTCCAAACACTTTGGATAAATCTCATGGTGGGCTGGAATGTGACAAGAATAATGGTTACATTAAATGAACACTTATGTATATTTAATGAAGAAATATCACTGAATACTTCAGGGGAAAATAGTTTCCAAATCCATTTGTGGTAAAAAAAACGCATTTTTTAATAACATTTCTAAAAATTGTGACTTTTTCAGATAATGTGGGAAAAATATTTTACAGCCAGATACGGAAAATGTGATAACATAATAGAGAGCATGTGTTTGCACGTTGTTTAGTTAAAGCAAAAGACACCCACTCAGAATATGTATCTCGTATTAGATAAGGCTATTGACACACGCTCAGAAGAGTTAGAAAATATTTTTTTAACGTCAAAAACCGTGTCATATTATTTCGTAACAT
>Ga0123355_10002029_pt1 | contig 28610 bp, 26 predicted proteins | sample TergutEmb28metaG_3_FD_89872 | JGI IMG/M metagenome (GOLD analysis project Ga0123355, IMG submission 89872) | Embiratermes neotenicus P1 segment gut microbial communities from Petit-Saut dam, French Guiana - Emb289 P1 | ecosystem: Host-associated > Arthropoda: Insects > Digestive system > Gut ... | reverse complement strand
TAGGACTATTTGTTGGAGACAGTGCTCCTTTTGTATTGCTTGTTATAGCTACTCTGTGCGGATTTGTAGCAATACTTGCTGTTAACAGACGCAAGAGCATTGAAGAGTTACATGTGGGTGATGCGCTTGAGCAGTTAGGAGATACTGAAGCCAAGTAGCGCACTTGACAAGCAAGAATAGTCTCGTGTTAATATAGTTCAAGTTTTTTAATAAAAATATTTGAACTGTTAGCAAAGGAGGCAATTGTGCTTGAAAATACCTTTAAAGAGGTATATCTAAAATTTAAGCTTAATTTTTATCGTGGCATCTTTGAGCGCCTACAAGAACGTGAAGGCAGCTTAAGTGCCTCAGAGGCCTATGCAGTTGAAGTCATTCATGCTTTAAATAGGCCCAGCATCACACAGTTCGCAGATTTTCTCTGTGTTTCAAAATCAAATGCAACGTATAAGGTGAATACTCTGGTCAAAAAGGGCTACGTTCAGCGCGAACAATCAGATAACGACAAGCGCGAATTTCATCTGTGCACAACTGACAAATTTCTGCACTATTATGCCATCAATCAAAACTACATTGACGCTGTCATGCGGCGCATCAAAGATCGCTTTTCGACAACAGAGCTTGAACAATTTGAAAAGATGCTGTCAGTAATTTCGCGCGAACTTATGCCAGAAACTGCTACCAATTTGACCAAATTCGAATAGAGGAGAACAAGTAATCATGGGAATCAGAATAATCACCGACTCAACATCAGAAATCAGTCAGGAACAAGCACAACAGTTAGACATATCAGTTGTGCCTCTCAATTCGATCTTTCCTGACCGCGAATATCTTGATGGTATTGACCTGACAAAAGAGCAGTTTTATGAAATGCTTGCAGCGGCAGAAGAATTGCCAACAACGAGTCAACCCTCACCCTATAAATTTGAGCAGGCATACCGCGAAGCACATGCTGCAGGCGATGACCAAATTATCGTCATCTGTATATCTTCTGTGCTGTCAGGTACGTATCAGAGTGCAGAAATTGCAAAGGAAACCGTTACTTCTGAGCTTGACAGCAGTATCTGGATTATTGACAGTGAAAGTGCCACATTAGGATTGCGTAACTTGATTCATAGAGCACTTGATTTGCGTGATGGTGGAAAGTCTGCAGAAGAAATCGTTCAGATCCTTGAAGTGGAAAAGCAAAGACTGCGCATCTTTGCCGCAATTGACACCTTAGAATACCTACACAAAGGTGGTCGTCTTTCAACGGCAGGAAAGATTGCAGGAACGCTGCTTAATGTCAAGCCGCTCATTTCTTTGCAGAATGGCAAATTGCAGTCTATTGGTAAAAGCCGTGGCATGAACAAGGCAAGTGAAGAAGTTTGGAATTTCGTAAACACAGATGGCGGCATTGACTTTAGTATGCCCGTCGCCCTGGGCTACACAGGAGACATAGAGCGCTTTGCAAGTTTTGAGAAGATTAGTGAACCACATTTGGTAGAACTCGGTGATACTAAGCCAGCAATTCTAAGCATTGGCGCAGTTATAGGGACGCACATAGGGCCTGGTGCTGTTGCTGTTTCTTATTTCAACAAAAAATAGATCCTTCGACGAAGCATGTGGCATAGCCACATGCTTCGCTCAGGAATGGTGTAAGGGTCGTACAATCTTTTGAACTACAGAGTGATAGTCGCTTGCTTGCCCCTTAGGATTAAGTGGCACTGCAGTGGGTTATGCTCTGAAGTCTTTGATTGCCTCACCCAATATTCCGATTCCCTTGATGATGTTCTCATCGCTGGAGTTTGAGAAGTTCAGGCGTAGCGTGTATTCGTCTGGTGCACCCACATAGAAGGGAATGCCTGGTATGTAATACATATTGCGTGATTTTGCCAACTGCAACAGATCCATGGACTTGATGTCTTCTGGCAGGGTCAACCAGGTAAACATACCACCTTGAACTTGCGTGAAGGATACATCTGATGGGAGCACTCGGCTTAATTCGCCTAACATCAAGTTACGTTTTTCACGATACAGGTCAACAGTTCTTTTTACGTGTGCGTCAAAGTCGTTGTCCATCAAATATTGATGCAAGATGCGTTGTGACAGGTAGTTGGTGTGCATATCAGTTGAGCCCTTGATGGCGATAATTCCTTTGATAATTTCTTTTGAGGCACAAATCCAGCCAGTACGCATTCCAGGAGCAAGTACCTTTGAGAATGATCCTAGTGATATTACCTGAAGATCCAGATAGTCCATCATTGCAGGGGGCTGATCTCCATCGAAGCGAATTTCGCCATAGGGATTGTCTTCGATGTATAGCGTGGTGCTCTGCTCAAGTTCCCTTGACAAGGTTTCGCGCGTTTCTACAGAATAGCTGGTACCTGTGGGATTTTGAAAATTGGGAACACCATAGAAAAAAGGCGCATCGGGATTGTCTGCAAGTGTCTTTGCAGCAATATCTACGTCAACACCGTTTTGTCCTACAGGAATTTCAAGGAATTGTGGTTGCGCCATGTAAAAAGCTTGGATGGCGCCTAGATAGCCAGGGCGTTCAAATAGGATGCGGTCACCTGGGTCAACCAATAGGCGCGCAATCATGTCCAATCCCTGTTGTGAGCCATTTGTGATGAGGATATTGTCAGCGGTGACATTTTGGTTGGGATAATAGCGATTTGCAATGTATTCGCGCAACAAGCCATAACCCTCGGTGATGTTGTACTGCAAGACATGGGTACCATCATTTGTCAGGACGGTGTCAGCGGCAGTGCGGATTTCATCAGCGGGAAACAGTGCAGGGTTAGGTAGTCCTCCTGCAAATGATATCAAATTGGGTATGGTAGCGGCCTTTAAGATTTCATCCATAAAGCTACTGTCGAGCATTTGTGTTCTTTTGGCGAACTTCATTATATTCCCCTTGTGTTGAAGGTTTGCAACATCAGTACGTATGCGCAATAGGCATGCAGCCTGTAATCAAATTTCTTGCAAAATGGCAGTGAAACTTGCACGCTCCTGTGCCCTATTGTACCGTTGTTAGCAAGCAATTAGTTGAAGGAGCGGGTAAATGAATCACAATTTAGGTCAAACGCCTCAATCGGGCGGACCAGCAGCAGCACCTAATCAAGCTGCAATACCAGCCCCGGGCACGCCAGGGCAGGTTGCACCACCCGCGTCTGCAACTTTTGCTCCTCAGGCAGCTGCTGCTTCACAGGTACCAACTGCAGCGCAGACACCAAGTCCAACACCTGCGGGACAGGCAGCCCCTAGTGCTGCCTCTGCTGGGCAGCCTGCAGCATCACAAGCGAATCAAGCACCTGCTGCTGCACCGACAGGAGCTGCTGCGCCAAGTACACTGGGCAATGTTCCTGCGGCACCAGGCGCACCGGCAGTGCCAGGTTCTGCAGCTGCTCCTGTGGGACAGTACAGCAGGCAGAAGCCACCTTTGCTGGGAACAGGATTACAACGCGATATTCTAACGCTTCTTATCAAGATTGGTGGTATTGTTGGTGCCGTTGCAATAATCTTCTTTTTCGTTTTTGGCGTGCTCCAATACGACTCTCCACAAATGTATCCTGCAGTTCGTGCGGGTGACCTAGTCATGTACTCTCGCTTGAATCAGAGTTACGTTGCACAAGACTTAGTTGTACTGACCTTTCAGGGTGAGACCCAAGTCCGTCGCGTTGTTGCCATTGCAGGAAATGTTGTTGACGTTACAGAAGACGGCTTACTGATTGATGGCGCATTGCAGCAAGAACCCAATATCTTTACTGAAACACATCGCTATCAAACAGAAATTACCTTTCCATTAACGGTTCCAGAGGGACATGTTTTTGTCCTAGGAGATCATCGTGAGGGATCGACCGATAGTCGCACTTATGGTCCTGTTAGGGCTGATGATACCTTGGGGAAGGTTTCAGGAATATTTAGACGTCGAGGCTTCTAGAGTCAATTAGGCATTCAGACTCGGTGTTGAAGCACACAACCTTTGAGGCGCACGTAGTTGTTACGCTAACCTCAAAGGACATGTACTTCTCCTTGACTCTGAGCGCCTGAAGAGCTCAACAAAATTTGAAAACCTGAAGCGCCCTAGGAATATTCTCACAAGTAAATCATTTCTTTTGATTCTGGATGTCTGATGAACTCAGTTGACTACTTTAGCAATAGTTCGACGGCGCGCTGCAATTCGTCAAGGGTTTCACGATCACCTGACTGGACAGCATCAACAATGCAATGCTCTAAATGATCTTTTAGTATAACTTCGCAGGTACTGTTAATGGCAGACCTTACTGCGGCAAGTTGAACCAATACCTCTGCACAGTCACGGCCAGATTCTACCATGTTGCGCACAGCTGTTAAGTGTCCAATGGCGCGTGACAGTCTATTAAGCACTGCTTTTGTATGTGCATGTGTATGAGTGTGACCACTGGTGCCTGTATGATCGGCTGTGCGCTTTGGGGGGCTATCCAGATTATGCAAGTCGGTCTTATGCGCCTGCTGCTGCACATGTTTGTCCTGCCCGTGTTCATGTTTGTTCATGTTACCTTCTTTCAACAAGAAAAATATCTTTAATCATATCAAAGGCAAATATTTGGTATATAATTGCTGCCATGAATAAGACAATTTTACGAATTTTGCTATGGGTCGCACTTGCTATCTCACTGATTGTTCTTGGGTATTCTGGTTATACCTATGTGGAACTACAACGTGTGTATGCGATAGCCGACAACCTCTATGATGAAATACGCGATTTTGCGCTGTATGACACTGAAGAGGTAGATGATTCCGACGCTGCTCTCGGCATTCCGCCAAAGGGTATCGACTGGGATGCGCTGTGGGAGATTAATGAGGATACGATTGGTTGGTTGTATTCTCCTAATACGCCCATTGACTATCCCGTCATGCGTGCAGACGATTATACTTTTTACTTAAGTCGTTTGCCAGACAGAAGCTTTAATGCCAATGGATCGCTGTTTTTGGACTACAATCACAATCCAGACTTTTCTTCTTCTATTAGTGTGATCTATGGTCATCACATGAGATCTGGTTCAATGTTTGGCACATTGGAGAACTATCGTAGTCAATCCTTCTTTGACGATCATCCCGTTATGTATCTTTATACGCCAGAGCAGAATTTCCGCATAGATCTTATGTATGGATTTGTGGTCGCTGAACATCAATGGCGTGCTCGAGCGTTTATGTTCTACCCAAATCTACCCAGCTTGCGCGAGTACGCTGCTGAAAACACTACCTTTAATAGTGATGTCATCTTTGAAGAGGGCGACAGGATGATTGCCTTGTCGACCTGCAGTTATGATTTTGACGGTGCGCGCTATGTAGTGTTAGGCATACGGCGTCCATAGGACGCCACCGCAGCATTGCGACTGCGTTGTGCTGCAAACTGCGTACTGTTCAGTGATATAAAATTGTCAGAAATAAGCGAATAGAGCATTAAGGAGAAAGATAGACATGGGCGAAGTAATTCTAATTACACTTGTTTTTTTCGTAATTGCAGTGGGCAGCATTATCTATGCAGGTATTGTTATTACCAGTCAGCAAACGGTGAAAATCGTTGAGCGACTGGGTAAATTCCACCGCATTGCACAACCTGGATTTTCACTGCGCATTCCTGTGTTGGACCGTGTTGTGGCAACGCTTGAGTTGCGTGTTCAGTCACTGGATGCGAACTTGGAAACAAAATCACGTGACAATGTATTTGTGACCGCATTGGTTTCTACTCAGTATCGTATTGACCCTGCGCAGACTGCACAGGCCTACTATGAGCTTTCAGATCCAGAGCGCCAAATTCAGGCATACATCGCAGATGCAATTCGTAGTGCCATTCCGCAGATGGATCTTGACGAAGCCTTTGAGAAAAAAGATGAGGTTGCCCGTCGCGTGCAAAAGAGTCTTGCTGATGGCATGAAGGGCTTTGGTATTATCATCGTAAATACACTAATCACCGGAATTGATCCTGCTCATGATGTAAAAGATGCAATGAATAACATTAATGCTGCTCAGCGTCAGCGTATTGCCGCACAAGAAATCGCAGAAGCTGACCGCATTAAGGTTGTTACTCGTGCACAGGGTGAAGCAGAGCGTCAGAAGCTTGAAGGTAAGGGTATTGCAGACCAGCGCCAAGCTATTGTTGATGGACTCGCTGCATCATTTAAGCAGCTTGAAGAACATGGTATGGATGAGAGTGAAGTGCTGAATCTGCTGATGCTGAATCAATACATGGATACCTTGCAGCGTCTGGGTGAACACGGCAAAGCATCTACTATCATGCTTAATGGTGGACCAGGTGCGATGAATGACTTGCGTCAATCAGTCATGGAAGCCATCGTTGGCGCTAACGTTGCTACTGATAAAAAATAAACCTTGTACCTAAAGTCCCTCAAATTAAAGGGCTTTAAGTCCTTTGCTGATAAAGGTCTGATGACACTTGAGCCAGGTGTTACCTGTGTCGTTGGACCTAATGGGTCAGGCAAAAGCAATATTACCGATGCCGTTTTGTGGGTATTAGGTGAACAAAGCGCAAAACAATTGCGCGGGCAGGCAATGGAAGATGTCATCTTTGCAGGCTCAAGTGCACGCAAAGCAGTAGGAGTGGCAGAGGTTGACCTGGTTCTGGATAACACGGATGGTTATCTGCCGCTTGATTTTAGTGAGATTAGCATTACGCGCCGCATGTATCGCAGCGGCGAGAGCGAATATCTAATTAACAATAGTCCTGCGCGCTTGATGGACATATTGGACTTGTTGCACGATACAGGTCTGGGAAGGGAAGCTCATTCCATTATCAGTCAGGGACGTTTAGCAGAAGTCCTTGATGCGCGTCCTGAAATCCGTCGTGCGCTTATTGAAGAAGCTGCAGGCGTACTAAAGCACAAGAAACGCAAAGAGCGTGCCTTGCGCAAACTGAAGAGTCTTGACGGGCACCTTGCTCGCGCAGGTGACATTGCAGCAGAGGTTGACCGTCAGCTGCGACCATTGCAACGGCAGGCTGGAAAGGCAAAGAAGCACGCAGAAGTTAGCAAAGAACTTCGTGATGTTGAAGTAGCACTTGCCGTTGATGATCTGCGTACACTGCAGATTGAATTCGAGACAGTTTCTAAGCAGGAAAAAGAAGCAGACGCTGCCTGCGATCTTGCGCGCTACGGGCAGGACGAGAGTCAAAAGGAACTGGAAAAGCTCACAACTCTGCTTGAGGAAAAAGGTCTCTTTGTTGGTGACATAGGCGAGCAGCGCCGTAGAGTTCAGGCGATTGTTGAGCGCCTCGAAGCTGGAAAGTTGCTGCTAGACGAAAAAGGCAAAAACCTTGTCACTCGTTTCTCAGAGCTACGTCAGACAATGCATTCGGCACAGAAGCGTGCGGCACAAGCACAAGAAACCCATGACACTTTAAGTCGTGAGCGTGCAGAGGCAGATGCAAAGCTCGAAGTTTTATATACGCAACTTGCTGATGCGCGCCGCAATTCAGAAACAGCACGTCGCATTCGCACAGAAGCAGATACACAGCTCTCTGCTCTAGTAACTGATCTTCGCAAGGCACGTCTTGCTGTCGATGAGAGCATTGAGCAAAAGCTGCAAAGTGATCAAAAGCTGTCATCCTTGCTGACACAGCGTGACCTACTTTCAGAACGTGTTGAAGGCTTGGATCAAGAAGCTGCTGCGCTGCGCGATACACTTGCCTTGCGCCGCAGTCGCTTTGATTCACTTGAGGCAGACTGGACTATTAGTCAGCGCGAGCGCACACTGGCATCAGCAGATGTTGATAAACGTGTGCGAGTAGTCGAACACAAAAGACGCGATGCTGAAGAAGCGCGCGAGGCATTGTTTGCTGCACGTGCAGAATTACAGGCTTTAGAAGAAGTTGATCGTGCTCTTGAGTCTGCTTCTCCTACACTGACTAATCTTGCTAGCATGAAGAACAAGCCAGAGGGATATATAGGCCCAATTGCTGATCACCTGCGCTTAAAAGCAGATTCTGAGCTTGATGAGAGCTTTATTGAATTGTTGCTAGGCAGCGATACCTTTGGTGTCTTTGTTGCAGACTGGCAGGCAGCAATCGCACTGCGTGATGCCTTGCGCAAAGGTGGCTCACATGGGGAGCTGTCAATAATACCCTTGCATAGCCAGTCAAGACCTGCCAATAAGGGAAAAGATGCGACCAATAAGAAGCAGCCAAAACCGCCACGGACAGGCACGCCTCTTATGGACGTCTTGAACATGGAAGATCGTTTTGTAGATGCAGTAGGCTCACTACTGGGTGATGTTTATCTGGTCAAATCACTTCAAGATGCTATTGCAGCGAGTGAACAATATCCTGGCTTTCGTTTTGCAAGTAAATGTGGTGCTGTTGTATGGCCGCAAGGAAAACTGGTACTGTCTGCACCAGATAGCAGTGATGTCTTGAGTGTTGCAGCAAGTGCGGGGGATGGCACGGTTGCAGCAAGCGTTCTTGCAAGAAAGCGACGCGAGGAAGAGCTTGCCCAGGTCATGGAAGGCCTGGACGCAGCGGTGGCTACTGCAGAAGGTGAAGTTGCCAGTGCAGAAGATGCTCTAAAATTGGCACAATCCGATGCCCTCGACTTGAACCAAAAGGGCGCGACTATTGCAGGTGAGCATGATTCTTTGCGCGCAGAGATTGGGCGCTTAGAGGCACAAATTGCGAAACAGGATCGCGAACAGTTGGACTGCGAACGCAAGCTCAAGGGCATTGAGCGAGAAATTGGCACTCATGAACCACATTTGATTGAGCTGGATCAACAGCGTGAAGAACGCGAACAAAAACTGAGCGATTTGACAGAAGATCAGGAACAAGCTGCCGCAAAGCGTGAAACGCTTTTCATGGAAGAAGTTGCTGCAAATAACGCAACAAATGACTGCAATGTTTCTATTGCGACGACAAGTGAGCGCATCAACCAGTTGCGAACACGCCTAACGCAAATATCGGGCGAGATCGAACAGCTGCAATTGACCATCACCGCATCAGAGCAACTTGAATATGCACTCGAATTGCTTCGCGAACGACTAACTCCACTGCATGATAACTTTACCTGCATGCAGACTCGCGCACAACATTGGGAGATTATGCTGCGAGATCGTGCAAATTTGGAACAGGCAGATTCTGCAACTCTGCGAAAAACTATCGATGATGCTCGCGAAAAGGTACGTCAAGCAACAGCACTCACAGAGACTCGCACAGAGGCATTGACCGAGATACGTGTTGCAAAAGGGCAGTGCGAAATTAAAGTCAATCAGGCAGTGCGCACTGTTGTGGAAGAACATGGCACGCCTCTTGAAATGGCACTCAGCCTACCCGATGTCGCCGATAGGCATGCAGCAGAAGATCGTGCTTTTGCTCTGCGCAAACGCTTGGGCAAGTTGGGAACTATCAATCCCGTTGCTCACGAGGAATACGAAGCACTGAAAGCGCGTAGTGAATTTATCTATGGGCAGATTGCAGATCTTAAGGCAGCAGCACAAGCTTTAAACAAGGTTGTTGCAGCTATTGATCGCAAAATGAAAGAGCGCTTCCTTACAACTTTTGAAGAAGTTGATACGCATTTTCAAGACGTATTTGCAATTCTGTTCCCTGGTGGTCGTGCTCAACTGTTGCTTACTGATCCTGACAACCCTGACATAACGGGTGTTGATTTTTACGTTCAGCCGCGTGGTAAACGATTGAAAAAAATGTCGTTACTTTCTGGCGGTGAGCAGGCACTAACTGCTCTTGCTATGCTATTTGCCCTAAGTCGTAGCAATCCCTGTCCTTTCTATGTGCTAGATGAAGTTGAAGCGGCTCTTGACGACACTAACCTGCGTCGTTTTATCGCCTTTATCAATACGATGCGTACGGACACACAGTTCTTGATAGTTACTCATCAGCGTCGCACTATGGAGATGGCAGACACCCTTTACGGTGTTTCAATGCAGGCAGATGGTGTGTCGAAACTGGTCAGTCAACGCCTAGACCAAGCGCTTCAGAGCGTACCAGACGCTTAATTTCTGTGTCGGAATACAAGGTTCAAAAATCCACGTAGTAACTACGCTAGAATTTTCAAACCCTGTATTCCTCCTGAACCTTAAACGTCGGGAACACTCTGAAGAAATTTGAATATGAGAGGAATGAGATAGCGATGAGCAACAGTTGGAAAGATCGTCTGTCACAGGGCCTATCTAAAAGTCGTGATCGCTTGGGCGGACAGCTCAATACCTTGATGGGGCGCGTTGTTGACATTGATGACGCTTTTTATGAAGAGCTGGAAGAAACACTTATTTCAGCAGATTTTGGATTTGAGCCAGCACTTGATATCGTAAACAAGTTGCGTGAACAAGTAGCGGTACGTGCAATAGATGACATGGATGGCGTACGTGAACTAATCATTGAAATCATTGCTGCTGAATTTGAAACCACAGGAGATCCTTTCCAGTTTAGTCCTGTGACAATTCTGATGGTTGGCATTAATGGCACGGGTAAAACTACTTCAGTGGGCAAGTTGGCAAAGCAGGCGGTGGACGAAGGGCGCAGCGTGGTATTAGGCAGTGCCGATACCTTCCGTGCAGCCGCTGCCGAACAACTTGATATCTGGGCTGAGCGTGCTGGTGTTGACATTGTGCGTCGTGATCGCGGAGCAGATCCTGCGAGTGTGTCCTTTGCAACGGTTGAACGTGCGCAGGCAGATGGCGCAGACCTTGCCCTTATTGACACCGCAGGTCGTTTGCATACTTCTCCTGACCTAATGCGTGAACTTGAAAAAGTACAGCGCGTAACTCGTGACAAAAGCGATGCTCCAACCTTTACCGTGTTGGTTATTGATGCGACAACAGGACAAAATGGCTTAGTGCAGGCACGTGAATTCAATAAGCTGTTGTCAGTAGATGCGCTGATTCTAACAAAGCTTGACGGCACGGCAAAAGGCGGCATAGCCGTAGCTATTGCTCGCGAGCTAAAAGTGCCCATCGTGCGCATAGGGGTAGGCGAGGGCATAGAAGACTTGCGCCCTTTTGATCCTAAAGAATTTGCCACTGCTCTTCTGGGAACTTCAGATATCCAATAAAACACCAATCGTCAACAGAACAATAAAGCTCTTGCACCTACCGCTATACTTGTGGGCTGTATGTACGTAGGATTGCATGCATCATCAATAGCTTAAGGAGCACAATTGTCCGCAATAAAAGAATTGCTTGGGTTTGGAGCGAGTGATATCGCTGTTGACCTGGGAACCGCAAATACGCTTGTGTCTGTTCGTGGACGCGGTATTCAGTTGGTAGAGCCCAGTGTAGTTGCCATTGAGCAAGAAAGTGGACGCGTGCTGGCTGTGGGTGTCGAGGCAAAGCGCATGATTGGACGTACTCCTTCGAGCATCAGTGCCATTCGTCCTTTGCGTGATGGTGTTATTGCAGACTTTAATGTGACAGAGGCGATGTTGCGCTACTTCATTAACAAAGTTCGCGACCGCAAGTATATGTGGCAGCCAAAGCCACGTGTCGTTGTGTGCATTCCTTCTGGTGTCACCGAGGTTGAGAAACGTGCCGTATTTGAAGCAACTATGACTGCAGGTGCACGTCAAGCATTTTTGATTGAGGAACCTATGGCAGCAGCAATCGGAGCAGGACTTCCTATCCAGGAACCGACAGGCTCAATGGTTGTTGATATTGGCGGTGGTACGACAGAGGTTGCGGTAGTGTCCCTAGGTGGCATTGTTGCCGCAGAATCCAGTCGTACAGCAGGCGACGAATTTGATGAAGCAATTATTGACTATGTTAAGCGCAGTTATAATGTTGCCATTGGTGAGCGCACTGCAGAAGAATTAAAGATTGAGATTGGCTCTGCTTGGCCGCTTGAAGAAGAAGTTGATGTTGAGATTCGTGGGCTAGACCAAACAACAGGAATCCCACGTCCTGTCCTTATGGAGTCAGAAGAAGTGCGTGATGCGATGGAGGGCCCCATCGTTGATATTGTAAATGCGATAAAGCGCACTCTTGAACGTACTCCGCCTGAACTTGCGAGTGACCTAATGGAATTTGGTATTGTGCTGACTGGTGGTGGCGCACTAATGCGCGGACTTGATGAACGTATTCGCTATGAAACAGCAATGCCTGTGCATGTATCAGAAACGGCACTTACCAATGTAGTAATGGGCAGTGCTCATGCGCTTGAAGAAATTGATATCCTAAAGAAAGTTCTGCAAGGAACGCGCTAGCGGGGCGCGGGCACGGACGTGACTTTAACAAGATGAGCCCCCCGACCTCTAAAGGATTTGGTAGACCTGGATCCTATTTGCGTGGCAAAAACAGTGGATCAACCAGAGCGCGATCCTACCATACACGCAGTCGTAGCGGTATTCGCAGACGACTTGCATCCTTTAGCAGTGGAACAGAGCATTTAGCACCACGCGACGATGGAGTGCCACGCAAGCCCTACGCGTGGCTTGCATTTTTTGTTGTGCTGTCAATTGTCATCATTACACTATGGTTTCGCGAAGACCATGCAGGTCCTCTGCACAGTACACGCACTGCCATTCACACTGTTGCTGTTCCTCTTGAAGCGGTGGGTACCTGGACGACCTCGCCCGTGAGAAATTTCTTTGACTGGGCAGGAGATTTAGGGGTGACGCGTAGCGAACTGCAGGAAATCTCTGCACAGAATGAATATCTGCGTATGCGCGTTAGTGAACTTGAAGAGATAAATTTGGCTAATGAGCGCTTGACAGATCTTCTGAGCGCAGTTCCTGATGGCACAGATGAGGATGCTGTTTTACCTGCAGCAGTGATTGGTCTGCCGCGCGACAATTATCAGGAAATGATTATTCTTAATCGTGGCACCAGGCAGGGTGTTGATTTGGCGATGCCCGTGGTGACTGAGCAGGGCTTGCTGGGAGTAACGGTTGTTGTTGGTCCCAACTATAGCAAGGTACGCTTAATCAGTGATCCGCAAAGTGGCGTTGCAGCGCTGATTCAGCGCGGCAGGCAAGAAGGAATCGCACGAGGATCTCTTGCAGGTGACTTGGTATTGGATTTTGTATCAGTGGATGCAGACGTGCGTCCAGGCGATGTCGTTGTTACGTCGGGGATTGGCGGAGTATATCCAAAGGGATTAGTCATAGGTGAAGTGTTGCGTGCGCACAGTGAAGGAGCCGCGCTATATCAGACGGTTATCATCAGGTCGACAAATAACATGGATATACCAGAAGAGGTATTGATACTGCTTGAGGCACCGCCCAGCACAGACAATCTTCCGCAGCCTGATCTACAGGCAACAGGCATTGAGAGTCGTTAGAGATTGGTTGGTTAGATGGGACGACTTTCGACAACAGTATGCACAATTCTTGCAGCACTTTTGCTGCAGATTATGTTTGGATCTGCATTTGCCGTGGCGGGTGTTACTCCCAACATTGTGATGGTCGCTGTCATTCTCATTGCTTTTGTGCGCGGTTCGACAGAAGGTACTATTATTGGCTTTATTGCTGGTCTCGCTTTGGATTTCTTAGGAGCAGTGATTGTAGGACCGATGGCACTGACTTTGACCATAACAGGCTTTGTGGCAGGTATTATTCGCGAACAAGTCTTTGCGGGTGGCTGGCTGCTACCGATGACGGTATTGGGCTTTGCGAGCCTTGCCTCTGAAACGGTCTATTTACTGTTGTTGATTGCATTGGGCACCCCCATTGGCTTTTTCTCTTCGTTTTTTGGCACGGTACTTCCTTCGACGCTATATGCAGTGGTTATTGCGGTGATTGTGTTTAAGCCGGTAACAAAATTCCTGCGGGGAGCAATGACCTCAGATCCTGATACAGTGAAAAGGGCGAAATAGATGATTTCTCTCTGCACACTTAGCTGTAAAATCCAAAAGGACTTTAATTAGCGCATGACGGTAGAGCCTCGCATAGATCAGAGACTATTTGTATTAGTGCTCATAATAATTGCCATTGTAATTATTTTGGCGCTTCGTTTATGGACTCTGCAAATTATTCAGCACGATCACTTTCAGGAGCGTGCGGATAATAACTTGCGGCGTGTCTCGACCACACAAAGTGTTCGCGGACGTATCTTTGATCGCAATGGCGTACCACTAGTTACCAATCGCTCAACCATGGCAGTTATGGCACCTGCCCTGCGCATTGACGGATACCATCAGTTTTATCGTCTGTCAGAAGGACAGCAAGAATGGGTTAATCGTTTAGCAGAAGTCCTTGATCTGACTCCTGAAGATGTTGTTGCTCGTCTCACAACGACACGTGAAGGACCGCTTGATCTGCGCCTGTTGAGTACGGTCTCAATGGAAACAGCTGCCTTCATTGCAGAACATAGCAATGAATTTGCTGGGGTTGAAATTAATGCTCTTGCCGTGCGCGAATATCCAGAAGGCAGTCTGGCAGCACACGTATTGGGGTATACGGGCAGTATAAGTGACGCCGAGATGGCATTGCCCGCCTTTGAGGGATATAACCCTAGTGACATTGTGGGTAAAACGGGCATAGAGCGGTCATTTGAGCATATTTTGCAAGGGGTGCGCGGAACGCGCGTACTAGAAGTGAATGCTCAAGGTCAACCGCAGCGCGTTATCGAGGAAACAGAGCCTACGGCAGGACAAGACATCTATTTGACTATTGATATTGAAGTTAATCGTGCTGCTGAACGTGCGCTTGCTGATGCCTTGCGTATGGCGTGGTCTCGTGGCCATACTGATGCACAAGCTGGATCTGCTGTTGTCATGAATGTCAATACGGGTGAAATTATTGCAATGGCAAATGTGCCAACCTTTTACCCAGAAGAATTTATCGGTGGAATTTCTACAGAGCGATGGGAAGAATTGACAGGTGAAGACTCGAACCTTCCCCTGATCAATCGCTCAATTTCTGCACTATACCCACCTGCTTCGACCTTTAAGTCCTTTATGACTTTTGCAATGGTCGACAAACTGGAATGGGAAACTAATAGATCGTATCTGTGTACGGGAACCTGGACGGGCTTTGGAGATTTATGGCCCTGGCGTTGTTGGGTGCGGACAGGGCACGGCTGGATAGATATGTATGCAAGCAATATTGATTCTTGCGACGTTTATTTTTACGAGGCTGCTGTATCCTTTCATCTGCGCGATGAAGAAGAGATTCAAGAAACTGCTCGCGCCTTTGGGTATGGTAGGCGCACGGGTATTGACTTGCCCGATGAGCGTCGTGGTCGTGTGCCTGATGCCGAGTGGAAAGCATACTGGAATCAAGATTTTCCTGAATATCGCAACTGGGTTCCAGGAGACACAGTGAACCTGTCCATTGGGCAAGGCGACTTGCTAAGCACACCTCTCCAAGTAGCATATTCTTATGTTCCAATCGCAAATGGCGGCACCTTGTGGCAACCACAAATCCTGCACTCAGTTAAGGACAGCAGGGGTGAGCTTATGCGTGAAATTGAGCCAATGAAAAGTGAAATTCAGCCAGACTTTAGTGAAGAGTCATACCAGATTGTGAAGGATTCTCTACGTGGTGCTGTTGTTAGGGGTACTGCGCAAAGTGCATTTCGTGGCTTTCCCATTCCTGTCGCAGGAAAAACAGGAACAGCAGAAGTTGGTGTCAGAGATCCCATTACAGGATATCGTGACCAGGACGATCATGCATGGTTCGTAGCGTATGCACCAGCCTATGATCCGCAGTATGTTGCTGTTGTTCTAATTGAGCACGGAGGCAGTGGTGGTCGTATCGCTGCTCCTGCAGTTCGTCAAATTTTTGCGGAACTCTTTGGACAAGAGGTCGAACTGGTAACGGTAGACGATGAATCTAGGTACATAGACTAATGTTAACGCGTCTAAACATACGGGCACTGGTAAGCAGGTGGGTACACCCAGGGCTTATGGTTGCCATGATTTTGCTAATTACCTATGGTGCAGTATTCTTGCAGACTGCAGTGCGAGGCGACGATAGCTGGGCACGTCAAATTCAGGGCATCATATTGGGACTTATTCTTATGATGATTGTCTGGATGTTTGATTATCGCAAATTGCAAGACTGGTTAATGCCTTTGTTTATCGTCAATATAGTTTTGCTGATATCACCACGAATTCCCCTAATTGGACAGCCTCTGCATGGCGTACATCGATCAATTGGAATTCCAGGTACCCCAATTAGTTTGCAACCCTCTGAACCTGCGAAGATAGCTGCCATTTTGCTGCTTGCTGCCATAATTGCGCGCTATGGCGGCAGCATTGATGACTGGCGCAGCTTTGTAAAGGTTGTGGGCTTGTCGCTGATTCCCTTTTTTGCCGTAATGACACAACCTGATTTGGGCACTGCCCTCGTGTTTTTAGTAATCATGTTGGGGATGTTATTTGTCGGTGGTGCAAAGGGACGGTATATGCTTGCCCTGATAGCAGGGGGTATCGCATTAATTGGTCTTGTGTTTTGGGTTAATGCTCTAACGTATGACACCGTTCGTGACGGTGACTACTTGCTGCTGCGCAACTACCAAATTTCGCGCCTTACGGCATTTTTGGACCAGGGAGCATCAGATCCACAGGGTGCGGGTTACGACTTAAACCAATCACAAATCGCCATAGGTTCTGGCGGTCTGACGGGCAAAGGCATGGGTGAGGGCACCCAATCGCAGCTCAATTTCATATCCGAGCGTGCAACTGACTACATTTTCAGTGTTTTAGGTGAAGAGATGGGCTTTGTCGGAACTATTGCACTGTTGGGCATGTATCTTGCCTTACTGCTGATTGCATTGTCCATTGGCAGGGCGTCAAGTGACCTGTACGGAACCTTAATAAGTGTTGGCATTGTAAGCATGTGGGGTTTTCAGGTGATGCAAAACATTGGCATGACTATGGGCCTGATGCCCATTACGGGAATTCCCCTGCCCTTTATGAGTTATGGATTATCTGCTATTGTAACTAATATACTAGCCTGCGGCGTATTATTTTCTATATGGAGCAGACGTCCTTACCTGTCGCAAACGAGAGGAGCAGCAGATGAAATTAGCATTTAGTTCTTTTGGCACATCGTTTGATGCTGTGCAAAAATATATGGGAATGGCAAGCTCGATTGCAAAAACTCCATTCAGAGGAGGGCTGCCAGTACAGCCTATGAACGTCCTGAAGCAGGCAAAATCATATCTGGGAATGCGCGGTGAGAGCCTGAGATTTGTTGTGTTTGTTGATGCGCGCCTTAGTGATACAACGATTGATTCAGTGGTGCGCTTGTTCAAGCCAGAAAATGAAACAGCACGTGTTCTGGTGCATGTTTTAACAGAAGATATGAGCCTGAGTGATCAGGCCAGTTATGATGCATCAGTCTTTGTACTGCACGCACCAGATATTGCGCAGCAAATGGTGAGTGCGTCCATTGCCCAAGAAATACCTACCTTGGTTGTGGTAGAGGATGGATTGCGTAAAAATGCTGCTGATATTTATGGCATAAGCATTCTTCATGTGGCAAGTGCGCGAAAAGAAGATTTGCTGGCATCGCAGGTTGCAAGTTGGTTTGCTGATAATTTGGGCGAGCATCGTATGGCACTGGCCGCTGACTTCATTTTTATGCGACCAGCTCTTGCTGCAGTGACGGTAAATGCGACAGCGCGCCAAAACGCGATTATTGCAGCAGCATTCTTTTTGCCAGGCGCAGATATGCCTGTAATGACCTTGAATCAAGTCAAAATGGTCTTGCAGCTTGCATTTATCTATGGAGAAGAATTGACTTTGATGCGCATAGCCGAGGCAGTTGTGGTAGTTGTAGGTGCTTATGCATCACGTGGAGCCGTGCGTACCCTGACAGAAGAGGCCTCGCGCTTTGTGAGCCTGCCAATCAAGTGCGCAGTGGCATATGGTTCGACACTTGCATTGGGCAAAGGAATGGAATTGTGGTTGCAAAAAGGTCCGCGCATCGAAGCATTGGACCAGCCGATTCCAGCCCTTCCGAGCTTAAGTGTGCCAAAAGAAGCACTCCCTAGTGTACCTAAAAATTGAAACCTAACTTAAAACTCGCCAGATAGCAGATATGACCTGCGAATTGCTTGCGCATGCTGGCAATTACAGGGTATTATTAATCCGTTGTTTTACATTATTTTACTGGCAAGTAGTTGTTGCTTGCTGGGCGAGGGAAGCAATGGGAGAATATGGGGATTAGTGGTGCCGAAATCATCGCGATACTTTTAGGGTTGATTTGTGGTGCAATCATGACCGCAGGACTTGTTGGTATTCCTGAAATTCTAAAAAAACGCGCCCTTAAAAAAGGCAAAGAATACACTCCGAACGACTTTATGTCACAAGAGATGGCGTATTCTTATGCAGCACTAATTTTTACTTTCGTTGTTTGCTCAGTTTCAATCTTTGTTTATAACCAGGTTGCGCCTGATACCTTTGTCTGGTTTAGCGTTACTGCGGTTGTTTTCTACTTAGTAGGATGCACTGCTCACGCTATGCGGAAATTATTGAAGGAACGTAAAAACGCGGAGAAACAGTAAAGGAGGGTTGAATGAATACAGTAATCTTAGCAGCATCAAATGGTCTGTACGGTCCTGTGACTGATCCGTTTGCGTCGTTGCCTTATCATATCGAGTATATGTTGAGCAAAAAAGTTTCCACGCTGGTTGGTGGTGGACAACTTTCTGGAATTGAGATAGGTCTTACTATCAATACTGTTGGCTTTGTGCTGACGGCAATTTTTGTTGGATGGCTTTGCTATGTTTTAGCAAAGCGCATGACGCTTGTACCGACATCACGAGGGGCCAATGCCTTTGAATTTTTGATTGAGTTTGTACGCAATAATATTGCTAACGCTATCCATCATGACAGAAGAAAATATGAACCGTTCTTACTAACAACATTTTTCTTCATACTCATCTCGAATTTTATTGGCTTGATTCCCAATGCAAAGTTTGCAACAGGAACGATTGGCGGCACGTTTGCTTTGGCAATGGCCGTCTTTTTCTATTTCCACTATGCTGGCGTAAAAGCTAAAGGTGGTTGGGGATACACAAAGGGGATTGTTCCTCATGGGGTACCAGGCTGGCTTGCTCCTGCGATTTGGCTCATTGAAGTTATTTCAATGTTCTTGCGCCCGGTCAGTCTTGCCTTGCGTCTGTGGGCCAACATGTATGCGGGACATATCATGCTGGGCATTTTTGCACTACTTGCTGGTCTTTTTGCACAGGCGACTTTTGATGGAAATGGAGCCTTTATCGCTGCAGCACCAGCGTGGATGCTTTTGCTGTTCGTAATCTATGTAATTGAGATTTTGATCTGTGTTATCGCGGCATACGTATTTACACTGCTTACCGCAGTGTATATCGAAGGTGCGGTTGGTGACCACTAAGTTAAGGTGGCATACCTAAAGCTGTTAGACGGTTGATCCTGCTGAATTGGCAGATAGACCGTAAACTGTGAGATTTTGACGATGTTGGAGACGGTAAAACAAAGTGTGTTTATACCGTCAAGAACAGGAGGATTTAATAATGGAAGTTTTGGCTTATTTTGCTTACCCATTTGCGGTAGCAGCGTCTGGTTGGGCGATTTCAGTACTGGGGCAAGTTGCTTCAAAGAGTATTGCTCGTCAGCCAGAAGCTGGTGGTACCATCCAGACCGTATTTATTCTGGGTGCGGCATTTATTGAAGTACTGACACTCTTGGCCTTCGTTTTGGCACTTATTTAAGTCATGTCACGAACAGACAGAAACGAAGCACAAGGAGGTGCGTTAATGAGGAAAGTAGCCATTCCGCTACTTGGCTTGACTGCCTTTGCTCCTGCAACTGCCTTTGCGATTGATATTGAGGCCCTTCAAAAGACCCCCATCTTTCCAACAATGATGGAATTTATTCCGATGATCATTACGTTTGCTATTTTGGTCATCTTGATGGGCAAATTTGTATGGCCACTTGCTTTGAAGGCGCTCGATGAGCGTGCTGAAAAGATTGAAGGATCACTGAAAAAGGCTGAAGCAGCGAAACTTGAGGCAGAGGACATCCTAACGGATTCTCAAGAAAAGCTAAGTGAAGCGCGTAAAGAATCAGCGGTCATTATTGACGCTGGAAAGTCCGCAGGTGAATCTGCTCGTGCTGATACAATCAAGCGCGCAGAAGAAGAAGCGGCAGAGATTATTGCACGTGGTTACGCCAGTGTTGAAACAGAGCGTAAGGCTGCCTTTGAGGAAATCAAGGGTGATTCGGTTAAGCTTGCGGTTGCCATTGCTGAAAAAATCTTGCAAGAAAAGATTACAGCTGATGTTGATGCAACGATGATTGATGCTGCAATTGCTGACATGGGCGGTTTCAATGACTAGCGTTAGCGACAGGGACGCGTTGGTTGCTCATGTGGTGACGGCAACACCGTTGAGCGATTCGGCACGTGCTAGTATTGTCGAAAAACTATCGAAAGAAGTGGGTCAGCCTTTGCAACTGATTGAGCGCATTACGCCATCAGTGTTGGGTGGCATTCGCCTACAGTGCGGTGACTATATGTATGATGGCACTGTTGCAAAGCAGCTCAAAGATTTCAAATCTGCTCTCCTTTCAACCGGTGAAAAGGAGGTGTAGGCTATGGCGAACGAAACCATTAAGACTGCAGCTAATGCTATGGACTTAAGCGAGTTATTCGCCGGCGTTATTGCCGACTTTAAGCCCGACTCATCGGTACAAAAGGTCGGTCATGTTATTCAGGTAGGTGACGGAATTGCCCGCGTGACGGGACTCAGCGCTGCTATGCAGGGTGAGCTTCTTGAATTTACCGCAGAAGACGGACGTGTCATTAGTGGACTTGCACTTAATCTGGAAGAAGACGAGATTGGTGCAGTACTTATAGGTGATGTAGACGCGATTAAAGAACATGATGTTGTTCGCACAACAGGACGTCTGGTAGACGTGCCAGTGGGCGAAGGACTTCTGGGTCGCGTTGTTGATCCTTTGGGGGTTCCACTTGATGGCAAAGGTGACATCAAATATGATGCTCGCCGACCTGTAGAGTTCAAAGCACCAGGCGTTATCGAGCGCAAGGGTGTGCATGAGCCTATGCAGACTGGTCTTATCGCGGTAGACTCAATGATTCCGATTGGTCGTGGTCAGCGCGAACTTATCATTGGCGACCGCCAAATTGGTAAGACTGCAATTGCCATTGACACTATCATTAATCAGCGTGATACCGACGTTATTTGTGTCTATGTCGCTATTGGACAAAAGGCTTCTACTGTTGCAGGTATTGTTGAAACACTTGAAGCACACGGTGCTATGAAAAATACCATTGTTGTGTCTGCGAGTGCGTCAGATTCTGCACCGATGCAATACATTGCTCCAATGGCTGGTTGTGCCATGGGCGAGCACTTCATCTATACCGGTGCAGATGGTAAGCCTGCGAATTCGGTGAACAAAGGACGCCATGTTCTGTGCATATATGACGACTTGAGCAAGCAGGCTGTTGCCTATCGTCAGATGTCACTAACCTTGCGTCGTCCGCCGGGTCGTGAGGCCTATCCAGGTGACGTGTTCTATCTGCATTCTCGCTTACTTGAGCGTGCGGTAAAACTCTCTGATGAAAACGGTGCTGGCTCTTTGACAGCACTACCAATCATCGAGACCCAGGCAGGAGATATTTCTGCATATATTCCGACCAATGTAATTTCTATTACAGACGGTCAGATATTCTTGCAGTCTGACCTTTTCTTCCAGGGAATTCGCCCTGCTATTAACCCCGGTATTTCGGTATCGCGTGTTGGTGGTAGCGCACAAATTAAGGCGATGAAACAGGTTGCTGGATCATTGCGTCTTGACCTTGCACAGTATCGTGAAATGGAAGCTTTTGCTCAGTTTGGAAGCGACCTTGACGATGCGACACGTCAAATCCTAAACCGTGGTGCGCGCGTTGTAGAGCTGCTAAAGCAGCCTCGTTATGCACCAATGCCTGTTGAGCAGCAAGTTCTGGTTATTTTTGCGATCAACAAAGGTTTTGCTGACGAAATTGAACCAGAGCGCATTGGGGAATTTCGTGATGGATTGATTCAGTACATTACTTCTGCTAATCCAGAGATTCTAAAGGCGATAGCCGAACAGAAACAGATTAGCGAAGAAACTGAAGGTTTGATGATGGAAGCCATTGAAGCTTACGCTGCGACTTACGTAGACGAATAAGCGAGGAGAGTGGCGACATGTCGAACCTGAAGGAAATTAAGAATCGTATAGGGGCAACAAAATCAATGCGTCAGGTGACGCGTACTATGGAGATGGTCTCGACGGCCAAGATTCGCGGTGCGCAAAACCGCATTGAGAAAACGCGCCCATATGTCCAGTCACTTGCAAGGATACTTTCATCTGTTACACGGGCGTCAAAGACGGTCGATCACCCGCTGCTTGCAGTGCGTGACGAGGTCAAAAAGGTAATGGTTGTTTCTGTTGCCTCTGATCGTGGTCAGGCTGGCGCTTTTAATGCAAACATCATTCACTTGACGGAAGAACTTATCGCAGAGCGTGAGGCCCTAGGTCAAGAAATTGATTTGATTGCGTGTGGCAGAAGAGTTGTAGACTATTTCAACAATCAGGGCAGAACTCTGGATTTGCAGTATCAGGGATTTTCTGGTCAGCCTCAGCTTGAGGACATGAAAGAACTTGCTGAATACGCGATTGAGCAATACAGCAACGCAGAGATTGACGAGATAGTGCTTGTGTACAATCGCTTTATCAGCGTAGGGACACAGCGTGCAGAAAGTTCAACTCTATTGCCTGCTACGGTAGGTGATTTGGAAGCTGCAGTTGGAACAGATGCAACCGAGCAGGATTCAGCAGCAGAGCTTGAGTATTTGTTTGAGCCCAATGCAGAGGCTATTTTGTCGACCCTGCTTCCGGCTTTTGTCGAAATGCTTGTGTCGAGGTCACTGCTGGAATCTGCCGCTTCAGAACATGCCGCACGTCGTGCAGCAATGAAGGCAGCAACAGATAGTGCAGAGACGATGATTAAGACCCTTACTCGTTCGTACAACAGGGCGAGACAAGCAGCTATTACTACCGAGATTGCAGAAATCGTTGGTGGAGCGGCTGCTCTTGAGGACTAACCAAAGGCAGACAGGTTTGTATTTTGAAACCAGCCTTGAAAGGAAATGAAATATGGCGAATGTAGGAATTATAGTCAGGGTGGTTGGCGCGGTTGTAGACATTGAGTTTACACCCGAGTCCATGCCTGCTATCTACAATGCGCTCAAGGTTGACGTTGAAACACCAATAGGTCATTTGGAAGCCATCCTGGAAGTGCAACAGCACTTACCTGGCAGCATTGTGCGTGCTGTAGCGATGTCTACTACTGACGGGTTGCAGCGCGGTGTCGAAGTTATTGACACTGGCGAGCCCATGAAAATGCCTGTTGGCAAATCAACGCTGGGAAGAATTTGGAATGTAATGGGTGAGCCTATTGATGGCAAGCCTATGCCAGATCACGTTTCTGGCTGGCATCCGATTCACCGTCCAGCTCCTCACTTTTCTGCACTCGAGCCAAAGACCGAGATTTTTGAAACAGGAATCAAGGTTATTGACCTGTTGGAGCCCTACATTAAGGGTGGTAAGACAGGACTCTTTGGTGGTGCAGGTGTAGGTAAAACTGTTGTTATCCTTGAGCTGATTAACAACCTTGCTCAAGCATCTGGTGGTACTTCGGTATTTACTGGTGTAGGTGAGCGTACCCGTGAGGGTACAGACTTGTACAACGAAATGAGTGAATCAGGCGTCATTGAAAAAGCCTGCTTGATTTATGGTCAGATGAATGAGCCACCTGGTGCGCGTTTGCGTGTTGGATTGGCAGGACTGACCAGTGCAGAGTATTTCCGTGATGAGGGACAAGACGTACTGCTGTTTATTGACAACATCTTCCGCTTTACTCAGGCAGGTTCAGAAGTGTCTGCGCTTCTAGGACGTATGCCATCAGCGGTAGGCTACCAGCCAACCTTGGCAACAGAGATGGGTCAATTGCAAGAACGCATTACGTCGACAAATGTTGGATCGATTACGTCGGTACAGGCGATTTACGTACCTGCGGACGACTTGACAGACCCAGCACCTGCTACTGCATTTACCCACTTGGATGCAACAACCACGCTTTCGCGTGCGATTGCAGAAAAGGGTATTTATCCTGCGGTAGACCCGCTTGACTCAACGTCACGTGCGCTCGATCCAGAAATTATTGGTGAAGAGCACTATCGTGTTGCAAGAGCCGTGCAAGAAATCTTGCAGCGCTACAAAGACCTGCAAGATATCATTGCGATTTTGGGTATGGACGAGCTGTCTGATGAAGACAAGCTAACGGTAGCCCGCGCACGTAAACTTGAGCAATTCTTGTCACAAAACTTTCATGTAGCCGAGCAATTTACCGGTAACCCCGGTGTATATGTAAAGCTGGAAGATACGGTCAAGGGCTTTGCTGAAGTAGTAGATGGCAAGCACGATGATGTTCCCGAGCAGGCATTCCGCTACGCGGGAACAATTGAAGACGTGCTGCTACGTGCAGAAGAGCTGAAAGCCGCTGCGGCGTAAGGAGGAGCCACAATGCCTCGTACCTTACAAGTAGATGTAGTGACGCCAGAATCGAATGTGTTTTCTGGTGAAGTTAAGTCCATTGTTGTAACTACTCCTGATGGAGAAATGGGAGTGCTCCCCATGCATGCACCACTGATTGCAGAGTTGGGAGAAGGCATCATGCGCCTCACACGCGCAGAAGACGAAATCGTCGAAGTCTATACGACAAAGGGTGGCTTTCTGCAGGTTGCAGAAGATCAAGCTATTGTCTTAACTGATTGGGCAGAGCGCACCGAACAAAATGCTTAGATTCGAGCATTGAGCTAGTGAGCATATACATAGTTCGGTAACGATTAAAAAGAGAGGTCTTTTATAGGCCTCTCTTTCTTTATAATTGCCAACATGAAAAAAACAATATCTGCGGCAGTAAATGCCCCTGCAAGCACTGACTATTTTCTGGTCAAGCAAACTCCACAACTTTCAGGTACGGTGAAGGTTGCGGGTGCGAAAAACAGCGTCTTAAAGCTGATGGCAGCGTCAATCTTGATTCCAGGGGTAACGGTGCTTTCCAACGTTCCCGACATTGCAGACGTACGCTTGATGCAGCAGGTGCTTGAAGCCTTGGGCGTGACAGTAAGCTGGCCTGCACCTGATATCGTGCAGATGGATGCCACAGAACTCACTTCACACAAAGCACCCTACGAGCTGGTTGCTCACATGCGTGCATCTACTGCGGTTTTAGGTCCTCTTGCTGCTCGCATGGGTGCGGCGAGTGTTGCTTTGCCAGGAGGCTGTGCCATTGGATCGCGTAAAGTTGACATGCACATATCTGGTCTTGAAGCTTTAGGTGCGACCTGTGATATTGAGCATGGTTACATTGAAGTTAAAACTGATGATAGAGGGCTCAAGGCAGCTGAGGTCACTTTAGAATTTCCCAGTGTTGGAGCAACCGAGAACTTGATTATGGCAGCGGTGGGAGCACACGGTGAAACTACTATTGTCAATGCTGCACGTGAACCTGAAATCACTGACCTGATCGAATTTCTAGAATCTGCTGGTGTTACCATTCAGGGTAAGGGAACAACAGAACTTGTTGTTCATGGTGCTGCGACCAGTGAACTTTCGACACGCGTTGAGCACGGTGTTGTGGGTGACAGAATTGAAGCAGGAACCTTTTTGGTTGCAGCTGCTCTGGTGGGCGGACCTGTTACGGTACGCGGCTTTAATCCCGAACATCTTTCTGTGGTTCTAACTAAGCTAGAGCAGGCTGGAGCAGAGGTAACGACCACACCTGAGGGTACTACTGTTAGGCGTGAGCAGTCCATTAAGGCAGTAAGTGTGCAAACTTTGCCCTATCCAGGGTTTCCGACAGATATGCAGGCACAATTCATGACTTTGATGTCGGTGGCAGATGGTGCATCAGTAATAACAGAGAATGTTTTTGAAAACCGCTTTATGTTTGCCGATGAGATTGCGCGTATGGGTGCAGACATTCGCATTGAAGGGCATCATGCTTTGGTGCAGGGAGTTCGGGAGCTCTCGGGCGCACCTGTTGTGTCTCCTGATTTGCGTGGCGGAGCAGCCTTGGTACTTGCGGGATTAATCGCAGATGGTGAAACGCGCGTGTCAGGACTGCATCATATTGACCGTGGATATCAGGACTTTTGCACAAAATTGAAGTCTTTAGGTGCGCAGATTGAACGATATTCTGCGGATGTCTACTAGGTTACGCTGGATGCACCTGAATAATTCCGTGCAGTAATTTATGCCATAATGGAAAGTCGCTAATTCGGACAGTTATTAGGAGAAGTTTTTTAATGGGCAGACGCTCACAAGGTAGAGGCTCAAAGCGTGACCATATGCGCCATGAACAATCCTTCAATGGTGGCGCAGCAAATAGTAGTCGCAGTGCATCCCTTTCTGGGGATGGATCTGCAACAAAACAGGTTCCTGCGTCTCTTTTGGACGAGCGTGACAGGCGTAGAAAAAAGACAAAGAAGCGATTGCTTGTGGCAATTGGAGTTGTTACCGCCTTTCTAATTGCGGCGGTTGCAGCGGCTGGCTTCTACTACATGAATCTGGAACAGCAAATGACGCTTTCTGACGAGTCGTTGGAATTGTTAAATGTGTCGAAACCAGATCCAGGAGATCCGTTTAACTTACTCGTTTTGGGCATTGATAAGGATTTCGATGCGGGGTGGACAGAAGGATCTGATGTTACGAGTGGCGAGCGTGCAGATGCTATAATTCTTGCACACATTAATCCGCAAACACAAGAAGTCTGGATGGTTTCCATTCCTCGTGACACCAGAGTTGAGCTGCCAGGATATGGTCCACAAAAGATTAATGCTGCTACTGTTTATGGTGGAACTGAAATGGCGATACAGGCAGTAAAAGATGTTACGGGTCAGGAAATAAATTATGTCATGACCGTTAATTTCTGGGGATTCGAGAACATGATAGATGCCATGGGCGGCGTTGTAGTTGATGTGCCTGTGCTGATTGATGACCCAAAGGCAGATGCAACTCGTCCCCGCAGGGCGACTCGTATAGAGCCAGGACTGCAAACACTTGATGGTGCTCATGCGCTGACTTTTGCAAGAAGTAGAGATAGTCATCCTGATGCTGATTTTGGACGTGCGCGCATGCAGCAGTTGCTTTTCAGATCACTAATTGAGCAAATGGGCGATGTTTCTGTTACTCAGCTTCCCGGGCTGGTCAATGCTCTTGCAGAAAACGTTACAACTAATCTTACTCCTCTTGAATTGCTTCAAGTTGTGCGCGATATGCGTGGTACAAGTTCAGACAATTTGCATACGACAACACTGCCAGGAGAATGGCATTCTCCTTTTGTGTATCTCGATGAAGTAGCCTCAATGGAAATTTGGCACAGTTTTGGCGTAGAGTCTTTCCCCGAAGAAGATGAAAATGGTGAGTCTGAATTACTCCATTCAGAGATCAGTGTAACGGTACGCAATGGCACGGCTCGTGTTGGTATTGGCAGTGAGGCTGCATCAGTACTGCAAGCTCGAGGCTTCTTTGTTGAAGATATTGGAAACACAGAAGATCAGTTTGAGCATAAAGAAAATTTAGTTGTGTATCGGGATAACAGGGATGCAGCTGCAATGGTTGCACGTTACTTGCCTGCAGGTACGCAAATTGTGCAGGGCAGAGGAATGTTTAATTTTGAAACGGATGTGCTGGTTATTGTGGGAGTAGATTGGAATATCGAGGCAGTGCCTGCAACAAGTCCCTAAGCCGATTCATTGGAGAATTTCTTTATTGTGAGTAGACGTTCAAAAAATAACAGCACGAAAAGTAGGGGTTCTGGACGTGATCGCATGCGCTATGAACGATCTTTTGATGGTGGCAGTGCAAAGAGTGGTAGCCGCAGGTCATCACCAGGAACAGAAGGGTCTGCAGCAGCTCGCATTTCACGCGATGCACACAATGCGCAAATTTCCAGTTCAGAACTAAGCGCTGCGAAACATCTCGAGCAAGTTCCCACAGCACTTTTAGCTGAACGTGATCGTCGCAAACAAAAGATGAAAAAACGACTGTTGGCTGCTCTTGTAGTTGCAGGTGCGCTTTTGTTAGTTACTGTTGCTGCGGCTGGTCTGTTTTATATGAATTTAGAGCGGCGTATGACATTGCCTGAGTTGCCTGTAGCACTGACCAATACACCCAGACCAGATCCAGGGCAACCTTTCAACATAGTGATTTTTGGCACTGATGCACTGAATCCTGCAGATAATGATCTTGCTGATACGATAATTGTGACGCGTATTGATCCGCAAACACAAGAAGTATGGATGGTGTCTATCCCCAGAGACACGCGAGTTGACCTGGGTGAACATGGCATACGGAAAATTAATGCGGCATATGCTTTTGGTGGTCCAGAACTTGCAATACAGACCGTAGAAGATGTTACAGGGCAAGAGATGGATCACTTTTTGGCGATTAGCTTTTGGGGATTTGAAAATATTGTTGATTCTTTGGGCGGTATTCATATTGATGTTCCTTTTCCCATTAACGATCCAAAGGCAGACAGAACCCCTGATGGCAGTGCTTCGCGGATTGCCCCTGGCCCACAGATCCTTGATGGCTCACATGCTCTAACTTTTGTCCGCAGTAGAGACAGTCATGTTGATGC
>Ga0123355_10002028_pt1 | contig 28640 bp, 25 predicted proteins | sample TergutEmb28metaG_3_FD_89872 | JGI IMG/M metagenome (GOLD analysis project Ga0123355, IMG submission 89872) | Embiratermes neotenicus P1 segment gut microbial communities from Petit-Saut dam, French Guiana - Emb289 P1 | ecosystem: Host-associated > Arthropoda: Insects > Digestive system > Gut ... | reverse complement strand
TTGATGCGATGCTCCTCCCACTGTGTGGTCGTCGCCGCGGATGTTATCGTGATACCCCTTTCTTGCTCTTGCTCCATCCAGTCCATGGTGGCTGTGCCTTCGTGGGTTTCACCTACCTTGTAGTTACGGCCTGTGTAGAACAGTATACGCTCTGTTAGGGTTGTCTTGCCCGCGTCGATATGCGCCATTATGCCAATATTTCTTGTTTTGTTCAGTGGAAAAGCTCGCACTTTTGTCACCTATATCCTTTCTTAATTAGTAAATTTATTTTGGCAACGCTTCAATGCCGAAATAAATTTGCGGTTTTGCCGAAGGCAAAAAATTACCGACAGCATTGCCTACCACTTATAATGTGCAAACGCCTTATTAGCGTCGGCCATTCTATGCATTTCTTCTTTTCTTCTTACTGCGCCACCTGTGTTGTTGGATGCGTCTAAAAGCTCGTTTGCTAGGCGGTCTATCATGCGCTTTTCGTTGCGCTCTCTTGCAAAATGCACAAGCCATCTTAGGCCTAGGGTTTGACGCCTTTCTGGGCGTATGTCGATGGGCACTTGATACGTTGAACCACCAACACGCCGGGCTTTAACTTCCAGGCTTGGCATGATGTTATTTAGTGCTTCTTCGAAAACATCCATTGCAGGGGCACTTTTTTTGGCTGCCGCCTGCTCGAAGGCACCATACACAATTTTTTGGGCTACGCCCTTCCTGCCGTCTAACATGATGCCGTTTATCAGCTTTGTAACAATTTTGCTGTTGTACAGCGGATCTGGCAAGACAGAACGCTTGCCTACATGTCCTTTTCTTGGCACGAGGCTTCCCTCCTTAATAACATGATTAATTCATCGGTACTCGTGAGTGTTATACACGTTTCGGCCGGTACTTTGAAGAGGACATTGCTTATATATCGTCTATATATCAAATGTAGTTATCTTCATATTGTACCGCGCTTTTTGGTTGTTATACTGCTTTTTTGGGGCTACATTCACTTATGCGAAATGTTTCGCATTTGCGTATACTATGCCTTCTTTGGCCGCTTCGCGCCATACTTACTGCGGGCTTGACCACGGTTTGCAACACCGGCTGTATCCAAAGTGCCGCGTACTATGTGGTATCTTACGCCCGGAAGGTCGCGTACCTTGCCGCCACGGATTAGCACAACGCTGTGTTCTTGCAGGTTGTGGCCTTCGCCGGGGATGTAGCAAGTGGCCTCCATTTTATTGGAAAGGCGTACACGGGCAATTTTCCTAAGAGCCGAGTTTGGCTTCTTTGGGGTCTTGGTGCGCACATAGGTACAAACGCCGCGCTTTTGTGGTGCGCTTTGGTTTGTTTCCCTGTCCTTGATGGAGTTAAGGCCTTTTTGTAGCACTGGAGACTTGGACTTGCGTACCTTGTCTTTACGGCCTTGCTTGACCAATTGGTTGAATGTTAGCATGTTTCACCTCCTTGCGTGTCTAATGGGGTTACATAGTAAAAAAAGTCCCAAAGAAAGGTGGGCTTATCGCCCACCCTCATGAAACGGGTGAAATTGTATCATTGCTGTGGTGGAAAGTCAAGGTTTTTGGCGGACTGTTGTTTGTCGTGCTGTCATCAACAATGAATAAAGTCGGGTGCTATATCCCGGCTTCACTATTTGGCCCATCACAGAGCAGATTATTATGCGATCTCTAATTCAGCTTGCAGTCGCCGCACAATGGGTTCATCAAGGCCAGTATCCTCGACAGTGGCAAACGCCGCAGCTATACATGCATTACGCTTAGTAGTATCCGATATTGCCTCGGATAGCTTGATAGAGTTTGCGGCCAGGTTACTCACCTTCTTTTGCTCAGTAGGCTCTATAGTCTCATTAACTTCGTCATATGTGTGCTAAGCACAAATTTCAATGTCAAGCCAAAGAAAAACAAAAAGCCAGCAACCATAGATATTGCTGACTTTCTATTCCAGGCACCAGCCAGATTCGAACTGGCGAATAAAGGTTTTGCAAACCTCTGCCTTACCACTTGGCCATGGCGCCACGTTACGCTGGCAACGAGATTATTATAGGCATAAGCAGAAGTGATGTCAATGACAGTAAGGCATCAACTTATATACAATTCACGACAAGCTGTGACGATGTTGTGTCAGTCTATTGTCACTGCAGGACAAATTAACGAGCTGCAAGAATATTTCACATATATTTCCATGATCTTTTCATCACAGCCAGCAAACCGCAGAATTTGGGGTTTTTCCATTTTTGACAAAGGTTTCGACACCACTTTTCGCTACATACATCCGCCCGCTTTATGTGTCACCCCAGTAACACAAGCCAACTGGTAGGCATATCCTATAGCGTAATCCTAAGGGGGGATAATCTATGTTTATGCCAGTTATTTCGGGGCTAATTGTTTCTGTGGATGCGTTTTTTATCGGGCTCTCGTTAGGCCTTAAGGCCAGATGCAAATTTGCGTATCTTGTTGCAATCAATCTATTTTTATTAGGGCTGTGTATCCTAGGCTTTTTGATTGCAGGCCAGATTTACGAACACATACCCTTTGACCCAGACCTTGTGGTGGGCTTTGCCTTTATATCCCTTGGGGTATGGACTATTTTGCAATACCTTATATGCGAGCATATTATAAAACCTGGCGAGACACGGGAGGAAAGCACTTCAATAAAGGCATTTGTACTTGTAGGCTTGGTTATGAGCATCGAAGCAATGCTTATCACAATGGGGATTACTTTCATCTTCTCGCCAAACTCTACCTTTATCATTCCCCTTACGGTTGCGCTTGCGCACTTTGGATACTCGGCTGCATCGTTTTTCCTTGCAAGGACTAAGCATGTTAAGCGGATACCCATGGTTGTAAGCCAAGTGCTTTCTGGGGTCGCGCTTATAATCTATGGGCTAATGGCACTTTTTGTTGAGTTTGGGGTATAAGCTGGGTATAGCTTTAGTGTATCTACACATTCCGCATATTTTTTAACATGACTATTGACTACAATAAGCCTGTATATTACAATACCCCTCGCGTTCCATAAATCCATGCCCGGATGGCGGAATTGGCAGACGCGCCAGATTTAGGTTCTGGTGGGAGACCGTGCAGGTTCAAGTCCTGTTCCGGGCAGATAATAACGCACATTAAACCAGTTCATAACTTAGAACTGGTTTTTGTTTTGCGCTTATATCGAAACTGGGGTGCACTGCCGCTACCTATACTGGTAACCCCTGCATGAGCGTAGTAAAATAAAAATGAAAAAAATCTACTCATCGCAAGAAGTGGTTGACAGTGAAAGTTATATTTGTGACGGGGGCACCCGGCTCTGGAAAGACATATGTAACAAATTATATTTGCGAGTTAATGAGGATTAACGGGGCGGTCGCGCAGATTAGCACAGACTTAATCCGTCATATGCAAGAGTTTTTAGTGATGGATGGTATATCTGTTGGCAGCTATTTTTGCAAGGGCGATGATGCTTTGGATACAGTAAAGAGTATAGTTAGGGCAGGCATGTAGATTTTCTTTGTTCATTATAATCTAATCATACTGATATCACGTACATTATAAATGTCATAGCTAGGGTATATTTTTATAAAGGAGCTGATACCATGCACAAAAAAGTATTGCTAATAATAGGCACCATCTTCCTATCCCTAGGCCTAATTGCCGGGATTATTGCTGGCGGGTTTTGGATACGCCGCCAGCGCATTGTCTCAAATGCCGTGCCAGTTACGGCAACCATCGTCGACATTACCAGTTCTCGTGACGCGGACGGCTATAACGTCCGCAGGGTATATGTAGAATATGATACAGGCGGCAGGCTTTTTAACACACGACTAAACTGGTCAAGCACCTCAATGCGTGTCGGCCAAGGGGTTGATCTACTCGTAGACAGAGACGACCCAACCCGCTTTATCAGTGCCGGGTTTATGGGCTGGTTCCCCGTATTTTTGCCTTCGATTTTCTTTGTCACTTTTGGCGGCGTTGGCGCGATACTACTTTTTATCCAGTGGCGCATCAATGCGCGAAGCAGATGGCTTTACGATTTCGGCACCCCTGTATGGGCTAATGTGCTGGGCATAGACGATAACTGGAATATCACCGTCAACGGCCGCCCAGCCCAGGTGATTATTGCAACCTACGGAAATATGCAATTTAGAAGCGGCCCCTTGGATAACAACGACCTAATGAATGTGGGCCAGCATGTAAAAGTGCTTATAGACCCAAATAATGCAAACAGATACGCCTTTGACTTGCATAACGAAAGTTATCTAATGCCCCATGAAGATCCGCAAGAAATCCCGCAAAACATGGCACCAAACACTAACTAAACGTTTCCATCAATTTAAGCAACGCCCTCCGTTTACGACTCGAAACCGGGCATTCCGCGCCGTTGGACATTTGCATATAATCCTTTCCTTGCTCTAAATCCTCTTTGCAATCCTTTGTTAAGTTATCAACATTAACTATGCTGGATTTATGGCACTGAAAAAAATGCCCATTGGGAAGTTCCCTTGTCAAGTCCTTAATTGTGCCGTAAAAGGTGTATTGCCTGCTTTTAGTATGCAAAATAATACGCTTCGCACCCTTTTCGGCATCCGTTTCAAAAAACAAAATATCCCCGTACTCACAAGAAACCGTGCGCCCGTTCGCGGATTTGAAAATAAAAGGCGTGGCATAGGCCCGCGAAACATGCTTGCTATAGGCATTTCTAATACAATCGGCAACTTTTTGACAGACGATGTTTTCATCGTCTGTTTTTTGTATATAAGCCATTGCCTCTACCTGGTACTCAAAAGTCTTTTGAATATAATGGGGGTGGGCCGTAACAAAAGCAATAAATCCCCTAGGGTCATATTGCCTAATAGTACGGGCAAGCTCTACACCGTTTTCGCCATGTTCCAACTCAACGTCTAAAATATAAAGCCCGCTTACCTCATTGCTTTTTATATAGTCAATGATTTCGGCGGGATTTGGGGTACATAAAGCCAGCTTAATATCGTAGTCTTCCATAGAAATATAATCTTCGACGCACTTCGAAAGCATCTGCAAAAATGGTAGGTTATCTTCGCATATAAAAACGGATATCATAGTCACTCACGCCTTATAACTATAATTAGGGCAAACTCACCCTCAGTAATGCGCACAGTATAAGACACATTGGCGTTTTTTTCACGTATTTTTTTCAAAGTATATAAACCAATCCCCCTTCCTGGGCCCTTGGTAGAGTAACCACTTTCAAATATTTTCTTTAACAAAGGTGCTGTTTTGCATGGGTTTGAGCAGTCTATAATTATATCGCCTTCGTCAACGACTATGGATAGCTTTACAATTTTAGTGTCATAGTCGCCCGCATGTATCTCTTCGATGGCATTGTCCACCACGATTCCAACCATTCGGCATAAATCTTCTGTGTTTAGGGGTATGTCGTATACAGGCTCGGCAATATCAAGTTCGATATCAATGCCCTGTGTTTGGGCTTTGACGCATTTTACCCATAGCAGCCCTTTTAGCTCTGGCATGTTAATTAGGCTAAGGCGGCCCTCCACGCTATCTAGGTTTTCCAGGGCTGCGTCGGCATACCCTAGATGCTTCGCTAGGTTAGATTTAAGTTCGTCCATATTATCATGACCCATTAGGGCGGATAAAAGATTACGGTAATCGTGCCGGAAGCTATGCATGCTGTTATATGCCTGCTCTAACTGGCTGGTATGGTCGGCAAGTTCCTGCTCGGCTTTGGTTTTGAAATCGGCCTCGGCCTGTTTTTGCTGGCTGTACGAGTTGGATGCAAGCATTAGAATAGCGGTAGAAAAGATAATAGTAAGCAACAGCATATTAGAAAGCAGCACAAGAGGCCAAAGGTCGATTAGTTGCGCAAAGACATTTACATATGATAGAAAATATAATATTAGCGACAAAATTAAACAGTGTTTGGAAAACCTATATTTCATTTCAGATGACAGAGGGGCTGTGTATTTATCCAGTTGATTCCCGATATATCTGGAAACAAGGTAGCATAGCAAAATAGCACATGCAATAAAGCCACCTTGCAGCAGCCAAAATACCCAGCTTGATGGTGTTGGATGCGCGCCAATAAAATGTATCGCTATCTCTATAGGAAAACCGGCAAGGGGATAAATAAGGGAGTGAATAACTATTGCCAAAAAGCTGTAATATCCGATTAAAAGCTTGTTATTTGTTTTTCTGTAGACCACAATCAACATACTTACGGCAATCACTGGGCTCGTTCCAATTGATGCAATTATATTAGCCGCGTCAGAGTTTCTATATAGCCATCCTAAGGCGACCAAAGGTATAAGTGTTAATATTACTGCCAGTAAACGCTCAAGGGTCGTAAACTTGAATTTACATATATTAAAGAAAATCACATACGCGCTTACAGCGATTACAAACATCCCTATGAACATCCACAACATACCTATAAAATAATAGTCCATACAGTATCGCCTCCATTTATAGCGTATCAAATGAGAAACAGTCCCCGGGCAAGCCGAAAATATTGAGTAGAATCCCAACGCGATTGTGCGAATGCGGCAAATGACTAGCCCCGCATTCTGTTTTTCTGGTTCGCTGACTATAACATAGGCCAGCGGTTTTGCGTAAAACATCCGCCAACGCTTATATAAAAGCGTTAGCGGGTATTTTTACATAAGAAAAACTGTCAGTGTTATAGTTTTATTGTTGGCACATACGGCACATAATAGGAAGGGATACGAAGGTTACGCTATAGAACGATTAAAAAGGTCATCACAAGCCGATAAAGGCCGACGAAGGCCGACAAAGGAGGCATATTATTATGCGAAAGTTATTGAAAAAGGTAATAGCCGTTTTTCTTGCGGCAACAATTGCACTTGCCCCCATTGCAGTAAGTGCAGAGGAATCATCAGAACATCTTCAAGCAACAAGACAACTTGCTGAGACACAAGCCGCCGCACTAATGGAGGCGTTGTCTGTAGCTGGCCTAACAATTGCGCTGGTGGACATAGACAACGATTTCACATGGCTTTACACCCCAGGCTACGCCGACGCTGCAAACCAGACTCCCGTAACAGAGCAAACACTTTTTAACATAGCCTCGACTGCAAAAGTATTTACTGCCGTCGCGATTATGCAGCTTGTGGAAGAAGGCATTCTTGACCTTGACGAGCCAATTGTCACCTACCTTCCAGAGTTTAGCGTACTGCCAAACCCGGTACATGGCGGAAACTATAGAAACATAACAGCAAGAATGCTGCTTGCACATGTATCCGGTATGCACGAATTTCACGGAGATACTATTTTCACATTCGATGGCAAAGACCGAGACTTTAAAAACAGACTCCTCCCATTGCTTGCAAACCTGCACATGCAAAACGAGGAATTAAACCGCATAACCTATAACAATACCGCCTACGCACTACTCGGTATCCTTGTCGCGCGCCTAACAGGCAGCGAAAACTACTTCGATGGCTTTGAAAGCTATGTCCAGCAAAATATATTTGCGCCCGCGGGCATGGCCTCCAGCAGCTTTGACGTAAACGACGGAAACAGGGCAAATATCGCCCTTGCGCATCTTGATGCCACAACGCCTATTGGCGCATATCAATACGCGAGTGCATCTTCGGTGGGCGGCATGGTATCAAACGCCTATGATATGGCACGATTTATGCATATTATGCTAAGCGGCGGCGGCGATATTCTTCTGCCGGAAACAATTGAAGCAATGCGCCAACCACAAGACTTTGGCATTCCCTTCCCAAATGATATGCCCAACACACCAATGGGGCTTGGGCTTATGCATGTAATCCATGGAGACGGAGTTGCAACAACAGGTCATGGCGGTAATCTATTGCATCATACAGAATTCTTATTGGATTTTAATAATGGAATCGGTGTCTTTGTATCCGGCAACAGCATTGCGGCAGCCGGTGTAGTCACCCCCCTCGCAAACTTGATTTTACGTGCCGCAGTTGAAGAAAAAACAGGCTCGCCACTACCTGCAACTGCCTCAACAAATTTAACCCCCCTTACAGATGTGTCGCGTATTACAGGATGGTATGCCAGCCTAACCCTTGGCTCAGCCGTAGAGGTTACCCAGTGCGAAGATGACTTGCTTCATATATTAGGCATCGCTGGCCTACCAGAGTTGACTCTTACCCAGGCTACAGATGGCAGCTTTGATTCCGCAGTCGGTAGCATCTGGTTCCATGAAGTCGAAGGCATTGTGTTCATGCACCTAGGCGGGCAAACCGCACCTATGTTAGTTGCCGAAAGACTAGAGCTATCAAATTCATCCGAAGGCATTGCCCCATGGCTTGGCGAATATCACTATATTTTACCAAATGGCGAAGTTGCCACCACTGTAGTCATAGGAGTAAACGAGCAAGGCTTTGCCTACTCCCGCCAGGGTAATACCATAAACTTTATGAATCAAATAGATGACAACACCTTCCACTACCCTAGTAGGATTAGAGAATTTGGCTCAGTAACTCGCTTTAGCATGGAAGGCGACACGGCAGTTATACAATACAGCGGCCACCGGCTTGTAAGGTTAAGTCTTCTTGATGGCGTTGACGATGCTGACGTTATAAATGATATTGACGAGCCCGCCGACCCAACCGGTCTATATGACGATACCGATGAGCCAGCCGACCTTTATGACGGTACCGACGGGCCAGCCGAGCCAACACCAACCCAGCTACGTTTTGTAATCGGACGCACCGAATTTACCCACAATGGCACGACCCATCAAATAGAAAACGCACCTTTCCTTGACAGCGAATACAGACGCACAATGATACCACTAGATGTTATAGCAAAAGTTTTTGGTGCCGAAGTTACCTGGACAGAAGAAACACAAACCGCAACCATCACCCATGGCGGGATAAGCCTAACCGTATCAGCAGTTGAACCACTACCCCATAACATGGGAATGGCACATGTCGTAGGCGAGTGTATTTTTATCCCGCTAAGGTATATTGCATACGCCTTTGGTGTGCAAGTTAGCTGGGACGGTGCTAATCAAGCTGTTTATGTTTATGTAACAGATGCGGCATAGCATATGGCTAACAACTTTCGAAATAGCTAGAGCTAGCACCTAACACTATACCCCGAAGGGCAACTCTCCTCCTTCGGGGTATTTATTTGTTCATCATATATTCATAACTAGCAAACCCACTTCTCCCGTCAAATAAGCAAGTATCCCCATCCATAAACCTAAAGTGCGCCGGGCAGGACAATGTTTCCCGTATAAACCTACTCATTTTGCCAAAATGGGGCGCGGGTAGTTGCTGCCCGGCATTTTCATCAATAGAAATGATTAACCTATACATCCCCTGCTTTAGCTCAATCGCGCCCTTATTACAACGTAAGATTTTCACGCCTTTATATGTCGCCAGGCGGTATTCCCGCCCGTTTAACCACACCACACAAATACAGCCCCAAAAGCGCAACCCATAAAAGGGTATCCGCGCAACAGAAGCCATTATAGAGCAGTCTCCATTAAACGCATTATAATCTGATTCAAACGCATTACATTGAACCCATGTATACCACTTAGGAAATGACCTGCCGCTGTCAGATTCGATATAGCCCTTACCGCCTGTAAAATTAAGCCTCTCGCCGTCCATAGTAATCTCACCGCGCAGATAATGATTCATGCTTATAACCCCATGGCGGCATTCCATTGGGAAGAATCTAAACGGCCCCATGATGTCGCCATTAATAGGTGTAATATTTGTGTATATAATATCACCGGACAGGTTTAACTCCGGCCTTTGTATATCAAGTGATATGCCCGATGAGGTAAATGTATTGCCACCAACGCAAAGCTGGTTGCCCTCTTTATAATACTCAGATAAAGAGTATGGGATATGATAGGACTTATTCTCTGTTATAACCAACACAAAAGCACCGTCAGAAGCCCTGCCCGGAATAATTGCCAGCGACTTGTTCCCACCAATAACATCGACATTTGCCTGATGCTTGTAATACCATCCTTCAAAATATCTGCTCATAGGCGTTTTCCTTTTTTTGCGGGGTTGTTAATCACATCACCTTTGTTATCAAAGCGCGAACCATGGCAAGCACAATCCCATGATTTTTCGGCGGCATTCCAGCCAAGCTTGCATCCCATATGGGTACATCGGGGGCTGCCAAATGACAGTAACCCCTTAGCCGTGGAACCAATATTTATAAAGAGCTGCCGTGACAACATAGGGCGTCCAGGGTTATATAACTCTGTTAAGTCACTTTTTCCGGTAACAATCAAATCGGTTAGCAACTCTGCCGCAACCATTGCCCCGCTCATACCCCATTTATTAAAACCGGTGGCTACATATAAGTTCTCTGACCCAGCCCTATGCCGCCCAATATAGGGCACTTTATCTAATGACATACAATCTTGGGTTGCCCAGTGATATTTTTCTGTGGCATGTGGGTAAGCACGCTTTGCTAACTTGCACAACGCCGCATAACCGCCTCCATGCTTTCCGGTTTTATGATCCCCTCCGCCGATAAAAAGCAGATTGTCATATGTGCGGAATGAATGTCCATCTTCCCGGTAATCTACATACATGCCATCCAGGATTGTCGCGTTTTTGAGCGCAATCACATAGCTGCGGTGCTGATAGAGTTTCATGAAATATAACCCTGGAATATTAATAAGCGGATAATGCGTTGCCAGCACTATGTTATTTGCTTTAATCCTTCCTTTTGATGTAATAGCTACTCGTCCTTTAATGTTACTGACAAAGGTGTTTTCGTAAATGTCCAAATCTCTGGCCAGTGCGTACAGCAGCTTTAAAGGATGGAATTGAGCCTGCCCTTCCATGCCAAGCGCACCTGTAGTTTTGAATGGCAGGGGCAGGTTTTCTTGGAATCGTGCTTTTATCCCAAGCCGGCTATAGGCGGCAGATTCATGCTCTAATTTTTGTCTGCTATTTGTAGCGTAGACATATGCCGTTGTATCCTCTAAGTCGCATGGAAACTGCCGGGCTAACGCGCGATATCGTTGGATTGCTTGGGCATTGGCTTCATAATATTGCCGTGCCTTTTCTGTCCCCAAATCTCTTATTAAATCGCTATATATAAGTCCGTGCTGGGCGGTTATTTTGGCGGTAGTGTTTTTGGTGATACCACTGCCAATTGATTTGGCCTCCACAACAACTGACCGTATTCCCGATTGTACTAACCTGTGTGCAACAAGAATGCCGCACATACCACCGCCGATTACAAGCACATCGGTTGATATATCACCTTCAAGTGCTGGGCGAGATTTACTATCTGTGGTTATACTCCATACAGAGTCTGCTGCGCGCATCATGCTTATCACTCCTCTCATGACGTATCCTCATGAAGTATCCCCATGAAATATCCTTGCCACGAGCGGACGGGAGTATTCTGCATTTCGGCAATCATTGTCTAACTCTACATATGCGAAGCACACGTGAATCTAATTTATCATAGAGCTTAAAGTGACAAAAACCGCGTAAGCGGGTTGGAGGCTTTTTTTGCACATGTGACCGCTGATGTTGTAAAGCCCCTGGCGGGGAAAATGCCGCCTGCCTCGGATTGCCATCCGGGCAGACTGCGTTTTCCCATCGCCAGAGTCTTCACAACGCCTACACAGGTGCAAAAAAAGCCTCCAACCCGCTTACGCTGTCTATCACTTGTAAGTCTATATGAAAAACATAGCCTGCCTATGCGCTATGCACGTGCTGTATTGCATCTAGTTATGTAATGTTATTTCAGCATTGAAGATGGTATATATATCCAACACATATCATTGACATGCAAAAATCCCAGGAATTTGGGGTCTTTCCATTTTTGACAAAGGTTATAATGCGCCATTTGGCAGCATAATGCGCAACAAATCGACCATTTCCTTTGCTGGCCTTTCCACATATAATGAAACACTAAATCTCGTCTTACGACAAAAATCCTCACCACGTCTAGGCGATTTTGAAGCTTAACGATTACAATACACTGCGATGCTGCGCTTTTCATATTGTTTTACAAGTGGTAGACAGCGGGAGCGGGTTTGAGGCTTTTTGCGCACCTGTGTAGGCGTTGTGAAGACCCTGGCGATGGGAAAATATTGAGTAGAATCGCGTAGCGATTGTGCGAACGCTGTCTGCCCGGATGAAAATCCGAAGGCAGGCAGCATTTTTCTCGCCAGAGGCTTTACAACATAAGCCGGAACATGTGCGAAAAAAGCCTCAAACCCGCTTCCGCGGTTTTCGCCACTGTAAGCCCTATAGCAAATTAGACTCACATGGCGCGAAGCATTATGCCTATTGAAGTCTGCACATTCTTTTGACTGGGCTGGGAACAATAAAAGCGTAACATATTAAAACCATAGACAAATGAGGGATGAAAATATGATAGATAATCAAAATAAATCAGCCTTGCCACTAATGGCGATGAAAGAAATACCTAAGCCAAGTAATAACGCAGCTACGATTACAGCACTGGTAAAAGAAAGCGGAAAAGTAGTAGGGTATCAGCTGTCAAGTGGCCAGACTCTAGGCAAAGACGAAGGGGTTGCTTTGGCCAAGCAAGGCGGAATCCAAGGCGTGGGCATTTCTGAGCGTAACGGGAATGAGTATTTAAAATCAATCCCTGACGGGTCACAAAGCAATAATTTGAGCAACCTTCCTTCTGTGACTGCTTCGGTGATGTAATTGTTAAATTAGCTCACATGCCTAGAATCGAAGAGTCTGACATAGTACGAAATCAGCCAATAACAGCAAAATGCCGACATCAAACATCGGCATTTTGCGTTATTCTTAGCGAGCTTTGCATACAATCATTTTACATCCCGGCACTTTACATCCCGGCCTCGTCCTGTTCGGCTTTAGCTTGCTCAAATCCAGCCTGCTCAACCGCAACCTCGTCCGTAATCGGCCACTTACGGGCATTAAACCAATGCCAAACCAGCAACCAAATACTTTTAACAGTCATAGCAACCGCAATCCCAACCCAAACACCACTTAGCCCCATTGCTGTTGCAGCTAAGGCATATGTGACAATTACCCGCAGCACATTGCTGCCAAAGCTTGCGATTGTAGGCTTCATAGTAAGGCCGCGGCCCCTAAAAGAGCCCACCGCAACCCCTTCCATGCAAAATAGCAGTTGGGTCAACGCAATTATCCGCAGATAATCGCCGCCCATGCGTATCTCATTTGCGCTATTTAGGAATATAGACACAAGCGGGTCGGCAAAAACAAACAGCACAACGGTGATAATCACACCATATATGCCCATTACAATAGTCGAGACCTTGTAGCCGCTACGCAAGCGACTCCACTTTTTAGCACCAAAGTTTTGCCCCACAAAAGAGCCAAAAGCCATAGCAAAGCCACCGCCAACCATAAAAGAAAGTGCCTCGACCTGATAACCAACCCGGTGTGCCGCAATAGCCTCTATTCCAAAGTCAGCAATAAGCCTTGATACCACCATAAACAAAAATGTAAATGTCATAGACTCAATCGCAACCGGTATGCCCCACTTACATATCTGCACAAGCTTTTCCCGGCTAACGGTAAACCTAAACTCGAAAACATCAAAGGGCCGACCACTATAGCGTTTAATTGCCCAAAGCTTAAGCGCGAGATTAACCCCAGTTGCAATAACCGCACCCGTTGCCGCACCAATAATCCCAAGGCCAAAGACAAAAATAAGTATCGGACTTACTACAATATTAAGGGCAAGGCCAAGGGAGTTTATATAAAAAGGCAGCTTAGTATTACCAAAGCCATTAAACGCACCAGTAATTACATTGTGTGCAAAAATAAATGGCATAGCAATTGCCGAAACAGCAAGATACTGCTCTGCTTGAAGCACAACATGGGCATCGTCTATGTTAAAAAAGCCGATTAGAGGCCTACGCGCAATTATCATGATTACGGCATAAATAGTCCCAAGCACCAAAGCCATCACAAGTGAGTTTTGCGCAAAACCCTTTGCAGACTCTTTATCGCCGCGCCCAATATTTTGAGACACACCAATTTCCGCGCCCATGCGCCCAAGGGACATCAGTCCCATAGACAGCCAGATATACAGCGCGGCAGTGCCAACAGCCGCAACAGCACCGCTTGCGTCGTAGTCTCGGGATAGGATTCCCATCCAAAAGGTGTCTGTTAGGCTGTAGGCCATTTGCATAAAAGACGTTGCCATAATCGGCAGCGAAAGGGCTACTAGCTTATGTAATATCAATCCTTGGGTTAGGTCGTACTTGGTGGATTTCGCGGACATATTAGCACCTTGGACTGGAGGCGTTTCCCAGTCCTGCTTCCTTTAAAATTGTTTTAATACCTTGCGAAATCATAGCACAATCGTCATCGGCAAACAATAATGTTTACACAATCTAATGTTTATCTGGCTAATGCACGCGGCACGCGGCATGGACGGGTAGGTGTGTCTTTCGCACGCACGTTACGGCTGATTTGAGAAAGCCCTTGGCTAGGAAAAATGCGATTTCAACTCGGATTAACATCCGTTGAAATCGCGTTTTTCCAATAGCCCAGGTCTCTCTCAAGCCTTCACAGGCGTGCGAAAGACACACCTACCCGCCCATACCGTTACCACGCGATATCCATATTAAAACATTATAGTGTTTAAAAAACCGCTTGCCGCCACATAACATAGCTTGATATCGCAATCTACGCGGTTTTGCATTGCAGGCTTTCATCAGCGTGATGCAGCAGTCCCAGGGGGATACCGCTTTTCTCCGGTAAACGTAGGCGTAGAGGAAGACTCTGGCGATTGGAAAAACGCGAGTTTCAACGGATGACAATCCGATTGAAATCGCATTTTTCCCGCCAGAGGCTTCCTCTACATAAGCCGTAGTGCGGAGAAAAGCGGTATCCCCCTGGGACTGCGGACCTTCGCCGACGAAAGCTTGCAAAGCAAAAAGGCGAAGCTCCGCATTCACATCTATGCTAATCTTTGCTAAAATCGGTAAATAATAAAGGCATACAATCACCGGCAAGCCCGAGAGGAGAAACTATTCATGGAAATTAAGCAAAAAAAGCGCAGCGAAATCCCAGCCGAATACAAATGGAATCTTGAGAACTTATACCCAAGCCATGAGCACTGGCGAAAAGACGTAGACGCACTCCCTATGCTGACAGAAGAAATCGCCGCATTCCAGGGCAAGCTTACCACAGGCGAAACCCTTGCCGATTGCCTTGAAAAATACTTTGTTACAAGCGAAACGGTTTCTCGCATGTTTGTTTATGCCAATATGAAGCTTCATGAAGACGCCGGGGTATCCTCGTCCCAGGGCATGGCCGATATTGCCTATGCCGCAAGCACAAAGTGTCAAGCGGCAACGGCGTTTGTTGTGCCGGAGATTTTAAGTAACGATGAGGCAACAATTAATGGGTTTATTGCAAATACCCCGGCACTTAAGCGATACGAGCACTACCTTGAAAATATAATGCGGGAAAAAGCCCATGTGTGCAGTGCCGAGGTGGAAGAGATACTCGCAAGCGCGCAGGAGATGGGCAGTGCCGCCTCCAATATCTATGGAATGCTGGATAGCACCGACTTGAAGTTCGGCACAATTACAGATGAAAACGGCGATACCGTTGAAATCACCCATGGCCGGTATTTTACCCTCATGCAGTCGCCTAACCGCCGTGTTCGTAAAGATGCGTTCGATGCTTATTATAAGTCGTACATGGCGTTAAAAAATACCCTTGCTACCGCGCTTAATTCCAGTATCAAGAAGGATATTTTCTTCGCCCGTACCCGTAACTACGAGAGTTCACTTGACGCGGCACTTTCCGGTAGTAATATCCCCCGCAGAGTTTACGCGTCGCTGATTGAGGCGGTTCATGAGTATCTTCCGGCAATGCACCGTTATATGGCTATCCGCAAGAAGGCTTTAAACCTGGACGAACTTCATATGTATGATATCTACACCCCAATTGTAGCACCGGCCGAGGCCAAAATCACCTATGCCCAGGCTAAGAAAAAAGTGGCCGAAGGCCTTGCGCCTCTTGGTGCGGGGTACGTTGCCGCAATGGAAAAGGGCATGGAGTCCGGCTGGATAGATGTTTATGAGAACGAAGGCAAGGAAAGCGGTGCCTATGCCTGGGGTGCCTTTGGCGGCCATCCTTATGTGCTTTTAAACCATGAAGATACATTAAGCGATATGTTCACTTTGGCACATGAAATGGGTCATGCAATGCATAGCTATTATTCTTGGGAAACCCAGCCTTACGCCTATGCTTATCCTAATATTTTCTTGTGCGAGGTGGCCTCTACTGTCAACGAGACCATTCTTATGGAGCATATGCTAAAGACCACAACAGACCCTAAGACCCGCACTTACTTGCTTGGCCAATACCTGGAGCAGTTTAGGGGCACGGTCTTTAGGCAGGTCATGTTTGCTGAGTTTGAAATGATTGTCCACCAAATGGCCGAAAAAGGCCAGCCTCTTACCCTTGATGCGGTTAACGATGTATACCGCCAGCTTAATGTAAAATACTACGGCCCCGATATGGTAATAGATGCGGAAATTGATTTGGAATGGGCGCGGATTGGGCACTTTTACCGGTCTTTTTATGTGTATCAGTATGCTACCGGGTATGCGGCGGCTTTGGCGTTTACTAAGCGGATTGTGGATGGTGTGCCCGGTGCCCTTGAGGGGTATCTTGAGTTTCTTAAGGCCGGGGGCAGTGATTATGCTATCGAGATACTCAAGAAGGCCGGTGTGGATATGGGTACACCTGCGCCTGTGCGCGAGGCTTTAAAGGTGTTTGAAGGGCTTGTTGCTGAGATGGAGGAGGCGGTTTAGCCCCGAGATTTGGGGTTTTTCTCCATTGATCCAAACCTAGAAAGTAACGCTTTGCCGGACGCAATAATCAGCTATGCTACTGTAATGATGATGTTAGCGAAGGGGCACAACAATGGTCATAAAGTCTGTCGATATAAAGAATTTTACGGTCTTCGAAGACACAAGGTGCGATTTTTCACCAGGCGTTAACTTATTCATTGGGGACAATGGCACGGGCAAGACGCATCTGTTGAAAATATTGTATGCAATGACAAACACGTTAACCTATACGACATTATATGAAGGTGAAAATACATTTGACGGTAAACCGGTTACTATTACAAACAACTTTGACCATGTGATTCTTCCTATGTTTAATTCGCCCGTGGAAGGTCTACTCATAAACTTAGTTAGAAACAAAGCAGACGAGTATGAGAGTGCCAAAGTAGAAATCGAAACGGACAATGAAACTATTACCTCCTATGTAGCCGGGCTTGGCTTTTTAACGGCAATAAACTCATCCGATATAAAAGGAAGAATAGCTGAGCATGAGGCATTGTTTATACCAGCCAAAGACATGTTATCCCATAGCGGATTAGAAAATGATTACGCTAAACGCGAGTTACCTTTCGACCTAACACTAATGCGCATACTCGGCGACTTAAAAATCTCCAGATTACGCGAACATTCAGAGGTTTCAAAGGCACTAATGAATAAAATCGCGAAGGAAGTTGGAGGCAAAGTTTTATACAAAAACGGCGGGTATTTTATTGACAAGGGGGATAGCCAGATAAACATTGCACTCGAGGCCGAAGGCTTTAAAAAGCTTGCAGTGCTATACAGGGCTTTAGATACAGGCTATTTGCAACCGGGTAGCATACTTTTCTGGGACGAGCCGGAGGCGAACCTAAGCCCCAAGCTGATGTCAGCCGTAGTTGATATCCTTTTAGAGCTTGCGCAACACGGTGTTCAAGTTTTCCTTGCCACACATGATTATTTGCTAATGAAATATTTCTGCATCAAAAGGCAAGCTACTGACCATGTGTGTTATCACAGTTTGTACAAAAAAAATGGCTCTGTTGTCTGCGACTCCAACCCTGATTATGAACGGCTAAAGCATAACCCAATTGTCGAGGCCAATATCCAACTGCTGGAGGACAAATACAATGGGGGATTATAATACACATTTCTACGAAAAAGGCAGCGATTTGTGGTTTGGATATTTTAATTAATCAGATTATTTCCGCTTTGAGAAATCAGAGCATTACGTCCGTGTCCTAAGATATGAAAGCATAAAAGCGGCTGATTGCGTTCTATGCCAACGATGCGACGCCGGTATACAAATCGCATTCATCGAAGGTAAAAAGAATCTCAACTACTCACGAGGCAAGGCCTTCCGTGACAAAATCTCCGACATCGCCATGCAATTCATAGACAGCCTACATCTAACATGCGGCATATGGCTTAGAGGCAACCAAGGTAAAATCGTACTGCCCCATGGATTCGCACAATATTTTCAACAATTGGGGCAAATTGTGTTTATACTTGTAATAAAAAATTGCCCAATAGACGAGCTGCCCCACATAGAAGAGGCTCTAGAAATACATCTAAAAAAAGAACGCCTAATCTGGAACCTACAAATCCGCGCGTACAACGAAGAAATAGCGACAAATAAAAATCTAGTAATAACAAAAGACAACAAGCTAGAAACCAAACTCGAAACCAAACCCGAAATACTACAACCCGACAAACTATAAACATCAAAATACAAACCGGAGGAAAACAAATGAGCAAACTAAACCTAACCAAAACAGGCCTAGCTCACCCCTGGCCAAAAGACTACAAACTACCAAGCTTCAACATCGAAGCAATGAAAGCGGCAACATCCAAAGCCCCAACATGGCTGCACATAGGCGCGGGCAATATCTTTCGTATCCTGGTAGCAGGTCTGCAACAAGACCTCCTAGAGGCAGGGCACACAGACACAGGCATAGTCGTATACGAATCCTATGACGAAGGCATTATCCCCGCGTCTTTCGCGCCATATGACAACTTGACCCTCGCCGTCACCCTCAATGCCGACGGTAGCGTCGCCAAAGAGGTCATCGCCAGCATTGCGGATGCCTTTGACTCAGACCTAACACGGCTAACAGAGACAATCACACAACCCAGCCTACAACTAATCAGCCTAACAATCACAGAAAAAGGCTATACCGTAAACGAAGAAAATATCTGCCCCTCACCAGACGAGGCAAAAACAGCTATGGAGCAAGTCACCGCCGGCCTATTCGCCCGCTTCAAAGCAGGTGCCCCTCCCCTCGCCCTGGTAGCGATGGACAACTTTGCCGAAAACGGTACAAAAGTATCAGCAGCCACTTTAGCCATTGCAACCGCCTGGCATAAAAGCGGCAAGGCACCGGCAGATTTCATTCAATATGTAAAAACCCAGGCCTACCCCTGGACAATGATTGACAAAATAACCCCCTCCCCTTCCCCGGCAATAGCCGAACTTCTTGCCGCTGACGGCTATACCGCAACCCAAATCACCCAAACCCCCAAAAACACAACAATAGCCTCTTTCGTAAACGCAGAAGGCCCCCAATACCTAGTAATCGAAGACAACTTCCCAAACGGCCGCCCACCGCTGGAAAAAACCGTCGGCAGAGGCGTCTACCTCACAGACCAAGAAACCGTAAAAAAAGCCGACCAGATGAAGGTCTGCGCCTGCCTTAACCCGCTGCACACCGTCCTTGGCGCCTGTGGCACCCTCCTTGGTTATCCAACAATTGCGGCCTGTATGCAAGATAAGCGTCTGGTGGCATTTATAAACGCCGCCGCCGCAGAGGCGATGCCCACTGTTGTAAACCCCGTCATAATCGACCCACAGGCATTTTTAACAGAAGTAGTAACCAAGCGCTTCCCCAACCCATTTATCCCAGACACTCCCGAGCGTATTAATGCCGACGCCTCCCAAAAGATACCCGTCCGCTTTGGCGAAACACTAAAGGCACGCAAGGCCGCAGGCCTAGGACTAACAGAACTTGAAGCCATCCCGCGTTTTATCGCGCTGTGGCTGCGCTATCGCATTGCCATCGACGATAAAGGCGCGGAAATGCCCCTAAGCCCAGACCCACGCCTGCCCGAGGCGGTAAAACCCCTGGAGCAATTGCAGCTTGGCCAGGTCAACACTGGTGGCGCAAGAACAGATACAGGAACAGATACAGATACAGGCAATAGCACTGACATTGACACCGACACATCCGGCATAGACCTTGCCCCAATTCTATCAGACGCCGAAATCTTCGGCATAGACCTATACGCCGCAGGCCTGGCCGATAAAATCCAAGAAGCCTTCCATCAACTAGCAACCGAACCGGGTGCCGTAAGCCGCCTGCTAGACCAGTGGTACGGCACCGCCGGTAAGTAAGCCCAATGAACTCATCCATTAACTCATCCACGAACCCCACCATGAACCAAGCCATAAACATCGTACTCCACCAGCCAGAAATCCCCCACAACACCGGGGCAATTGGCCGCACATGCCTAATGACAGGGGCGCGGTTGCATCTCATCCGCCCCCTGGGCTTTTACTTAGACGAGAAATCCCTAAAACGCTCGGGCTTGGACTACTGGCCAAAGATAGACGTAAGCATTTACGATAACTTCGAGGATTTCATACAAAACCAAGACGCATCCCAATTTCAAACGAAATCGCTATACTTAGCAGAATCCAACAAAGGCATAATCTACACCAATGTAACCTACAACCCCGGCGACTATATAATCTTCGGCAGCGAAACCACCGGCCTACCCGCAAGTATCTTGGACAAGTATCCAAGCCAAATTATTAACATCCCGATGAAAGGCGAAGACCGCTCTCTAAACCTATCCGTAGCCGCCGGGATTGTGCTATACGAAGCCCTACGGCAAAACAACTTCCCCAGCCTAATATAAATCACGTCACGACGATGTCATTTCTGACAAACCTTTCAAAACCCCAGCAAACACGCCATTTACCCACGGCGTTAAGGAGACCAATATGAAAACAATAGACCTACGCTCGGACACAGTAACCCAACCAACCCAAGAAATGCGCAACCAAATGGCCACCGCAATAGTAGGCGACGACGTCTACGAAGACGACCCAACAGTAACCCACCTGCAAGACCTATCCGCTAAGCTAACCGGCCACGAAGCCGCCCTATTCGTCCCATCCGGCACAATGGCCAACCAGCTTGCAATTATGACCCATACCAAGCGCGGCGACGAAATAATAGTAGGCCAAAACTCCCATATAGTAGCCCACGAGGTAGGGGGTGCCGCAATCCTCGCCGGTGTAAGCTACCGCATGGTAAATAACCCCGACCATACAATAACCGCCAATGATATCCACGCAAATGTTAGGGACGAAGACATCCACTACCCCGACACCGGCCTAATCTGCATAGAAAACGCCCTAGGTAACGGCACAGTAGTACCCCTTTCCACCATGGAAGAAACCGCCGCGGCAGCCAAGTTATACAACCTACCCATCCACCTAGACGGCGCAAGGCTCTTTAACGCCGCCGCATACTTAAACGTAAACCCAAAAGAAATCACCCGCCACTGCCACAGCGCAATGTTCGCCCTGTCAAAAGGCCTCTGCGCCCCAGTAGGCTCTGTGCTAACAGGCAGCAAATCCTTCATAAAAAAAGCCCGTAAATACAGAAAACTACTAGGCGGCGGGATGCGCCAAGTAGGCATACTAGCCGCCGCGGGCCTAGTAGCCCTAGAAAACATAGACAAAACCATGGCCCGCCTAAACAAAGACCACGAAAACGCCCGCTACCTAGCAAGCAAACTAGCCCAGCTACCCCACACCACCTGCGACACCACCAAAGTCCACATAAACATGGTCTTCTTTACAATAAAAAAGCAAGACATAGACCACACCGCCTTATGCAGCCACCTACAAGCAAACGGCATAAAAATCAACCCCGCCGAAGAGGGCAATTACCGCTTCGTCACCCACAACGATATCACCCGCGAGGATATTGATTATGCAATTCAAATACTAAGCACCATGCTAATATAAAACCAACGCATACTCAAATAAAGATGGGAGGCATAACATGAAAAACTGCTATATCCAGCTATACTCGCTAAAGGACGAAACCGCAAAAGACTTCACAGGCACACTAGAAAAAGTAGCCAAAATCGGCTACACAGGGGTAGAGTTTGCCGCGGGTTTCTACGGCGGGCTTACCGCGGCAGAGCTTAAGGCAAAATGCGGTAAGCTAGGCCTAACACCGCTAGGAAGCCATATCCGCTGCATTGATGTACCAGGGCAACTGGGATATCTGGCAGAGCTTGGCGTTAGGTATATCATTGACCCAATGGCACCAATGTCCACCAAGGAAGAAGCCTTGGCCTTTGCCAAAGTTTTAAACGAGACAGGCAAACTATGTCACATGCAAGGCATAATCTTTGGCTATCACAATCATCGGCACGAGTTTCTTGCAGGCGAGGACGGATACTTACTCGAAACATTGCTAAAAAACACAGACCCCCAATATGTATGCTTCCAGCTAGATGTTGGCTGGGCGGCCTGCGCGGGGGTAGATGTTCCCGCCTTTATAAACAAATATCCAGGCCGGTTTAAGCTGATTCATGTAAAAGAATGCAACCATGCCGCAGGCGCAGAGGCACTGACAGACTTTTCAAAGTTCTCAAAAGACGAGAACGGTAGGCCAATTATCCCGGCAGAGGTAATGCAAAAGTTTGCAGATGAGTCTAAATGGAATGCCCCAAGCGGCCAAGGAATAATCAACTGGGCAGCAGTACGTGACGCGGCACTGGCGCAAGGTGCCGAGGAGTTTATAGTCGAGCGAGAGTACGACTACGCAGGCAACATATTCAAATGCATTGAGGAAGATTATGCGTTTTTGAAGGCATTATAATTTTACGCCTTCAATCACGTTTCTCAATGTCGTTCGCTATATGTTATCAGGAGACATGGACACCGCAGACATGATTCTAATACAAGCGACAACCTAAAGCGCAAAAATATAGTATAGGCGCGTTTCCATTACGGCAATGGCAACGCGCCTTTTTAGGGGATGATACGCATGAAAAATACCGAATACACAATAAGGCCGATTAACCCATCAGAAATCGATCAAGTAGCCGATATGATTTCCACCGGCTACTACGATGACGAATTTTTTATATGGTCTGTGCCAAGCAACACCGACCGCCACAAAATTGTGGCCGATTATTACAGGATTTACCTGCGCGCTGAGGGCTGTGTTGCCAATATAGCCCAACGTCCAGACGGGACAATTATCGGCGCAACCGTGTGGCTGCCCCACGACGTGGACAGCGGAATGTACGACGAAATCGACAAAGTCGTAGGCAAATACCAGCCGCAATTCCGCGCCGTTGCCGATAAATCTCATTTAAACGAGCCTCCAATGACACCCTTTTATCAACTGGTAGGCTTTGTTGTGCCAAAACAACTGCAAGGCCAGGGCCTAGGTGCTGCAATGCTTAAATATCAGCTAGATATCCTAGATGCCGCAGATATCCCCACCTATCTTGAGGCCAGCACAGCCTACTTTGGCGGCGGCGTATATGGCCGCTTTGGTTATCAGCAAGCTGGCGAACTTATGGTCTTTGCAGATAATGCCGTCCTTTACCCTCTATGGCGGCCGGCAGGCGGGGTACCTGGGTCAGATGCGATAAAAAGAAGCCTTGTGCAAAAACAACAAAACCCAAAACTACACTTTGGCGGCTTCAATTGGCGTGTACTGGACATAAAAGACATCGAAAGCAACCCCAGCACACCCGACGAAAGCCCACATAATACCGAGTCAAATAACGCAAGTATGCCAGGCAAGAAACTACTGCTACTAGCAGAAAATGTAATCTCATTACAAAAGTACCACAACATATTCGAACCCGTAACCTGGGCAAACTCATCTGCACGCAAATACCTCAACACAAGGTTTTACGCTAATTTCACACCACAAGAGCAAGCACGGATATTAGAAACACATTTACTCAGCCACCCAAACCCCTGGTACAGCGTAGATGGCGGCGCAGGCACCGCCGACAAGATTTTCTTGCTTTCGGTAGAGGAAGTGGTGAAGTATTTTGGTGACAGCAGACAGCTTACAAACCCACAAAATAGATTCTTCATTGATGACGGCTTCAACGATATGCGCCGTGCATATTTGGGCAGCCTCCCCTCCCGCTGGGTACTACGCACACCCGGCAGCCTGTCAAACTTCGTGACAACAGTAACCAACGAAGGTAAGATTGCAATAACCGGGGATTTTGTCAATCGCCCAAGCACAGAGTTATTCACAGTCGGGCTTCGCCCGGCCATGTGGGTTAAGGCAATAACCTAAGGGGGGCCGGCGCAAGCTATGGGTTAACGAACTGTGTAAGGACGTGTAGCCACTACCGCCCTAGTAAACTCAATGTCGTTCGCTATACTCCTAAGAATTGCACATAAACAGCAAAGGATTTTACATTATAGCCATAGTGCAACCACGCTAAAATGTCTATAGGTTTGGATGATTTGGTACAAACCTAGAAAGTAACACTTTAATGCATAACTGACACAGCCGTCAAAGCAGGCTATAAAGGAGCAAAACCATGACACCAACCCTTAAAATCGACACAACAAAAAGCATAAAAAAACTAGACAACTTATTCGGGATTTTCTTCGAAGATATCAACCACGCCGTAGACGGAGGCCTCTATTCCGAGTTATTGCGCAACGGTTCTTTCGAATTCAGCCCACTGGATAACCCAACCTACACCAATACAACCGCATGGGAAAAGGTCAAAGCAGGCGCAGACATCAAAACCCTAGTCCGTAGCGGGACACCCCCATTCCCACAAAACCCCCATTACCTGCAACTACAAGTAATCGGCACATCCGGCAGCGCCGGAGTAAGCAATGCAGGCTTTCACAATGGTTTCCCCGTGGATAAAACCACAGACTACCAATTTTCATGCTACGCACGCTGTCACGATGACTTTAGCGGCCACCTTTCCGTAAGTCTAGAATCACAGGACAAGATAGAATCACAAGGCAAAGCCGAATCACAAAACAAAGCAGTAATAGCCCATGCACAGTTGCCAAACCTAACAAAAAAATGGCAGAAACTCGAAATAAAACTAACCCCGCAAGCTGCATCGGCATCAACAAAGCTGCTGCTAATGATACATGGCGAAGGCTTTGTCGACATCGACATAGTTTCCCTTAAACCAATACACAGCGACCACATCCCAACCGGGTTTCGCAAAGATATAGCAACCCTACTTGCAGACTTAAAACCAAAATTCATGCGTTTCCCAGGGGGCTGCCTAGTAGCAGACGGCTCTCCGGACGCAACCAGCAGGCAATCCTTATACCGCTGGAAAAACACAATCAGCCCCCTAGAAACGCGCCCATCAAGAAGAAACTCCTGGGGATACAACCAGTCTCTGGGGATTGGCTTTTACGAATACTTCTTATTCTCAAAGTTAATAGGTGCCGAGCCAGTACCCGTACTACCCGTATGCGCAATAAACGGACACGCAACCCCAATGGACGAACTGCAAGAACTTATAGACGACGCAATCGACCTAATCTCATTTGCAAACGACGATATAACCACCACCTGGGGCGCAAAAAGGGCCGAAATGGGACATCCACAGCCATTTAATATGAAATATCTAGCCCTAGGCAACGAGGAAGTAGGTGAGCCATATTTTAAGCTGTACCCATATTTTCACAACGCAATCAAGGCAAAATACCCAGATATTCAACTGGTCAACAGCGCAAGCCCCTTTGCCGCAGGCACAGAATACGACCGCGGCTGGGCATCGGCCAATGAACACAACTCCGAACTGGTAGACGAGCACTACTATCAATCCCCAGAGTGGTTTCTAGCCAACATGGACCGATATGATTCCTTCGACCCCCAAGGCCCCAAAGTATTCCTAGGAGAATACGCGTCATGGGGCAACACATACTACAACGCCCTAGTAGAAGCCGCCTTTATGACCCACCTAGAAAAAGCCCCCGCAGTGGCAATGGCCTGTTACGCCCCCCTATTATGCAACGCAGATTATGTAAACTGGAGGCCGGATCTTATATGGTACAACCAAGCCATAGCATACGGCACCGCAAACTACTATGTACAAAAATTGTTTATGAACCATCAAGGCACAGACGAACTTTCTGCTACATTAACCAATATTTCAACCAATACACCCGCCGCCCTAAGTGATGCAGCCGACTTATGCAATGCCGCATCCTCACAGGATGCCGCCGCCTCTTGCAATGCCGCATCCTCACGGGATGAAGCCCCCCCTTGCAATGCCGCATCCTCACAGTATGCCGCCGCCCCTTGCGAAACTGCCCCCGCCGACAAGCCAATAAGCGGCGAAATAGCCCTCGACAGCAGAAGAGGAACCTGCATACTAACAGATATCCAACTAACCAATGACGATACCGGCGAAATATCAAAGCAAGACAACCAAACCGTCACAGCCAAAGGTCTGCATCCCCTCTTTGCCACAATTGACGCAACCAACTACACCCTTCGCTTCAAAGCCACAAAAACAGAAGTAACAGAAGACCACGCCCACCCCGGAAGCCTGTCATTCTACTGCCACTTTGGTCACAAAGACCCACAAAACACCTTCGTATGGGAACTAGGCGGCTGGGCAAATAACGACAGCATCGTTAGGCGCAATATAAACGGCAGGGGAAGCTGCCTGCACCAGACAGTTTTCTCAGTAGAACTTGGCCAAGAATACGACTGCAAGCTAGAGGTAAAAGGCAGACAAATCACAACCTGGATAAACGGAAGGCAAATGAATGTAGCCATAGACAAACTGCCCATAATACAGCCCCTATACTATGCCGCAAGCAAAGACAGCGAATCCGGGGATATAATCATCAAGGCCGTAAATGTAAACGATGCGGATATCACAATAGGGATAAATCTAGAGGCAAATCCGGACCCAAATCTGGACGCAAATCGTATGACAGGCAGCAACTCAACAGCACAAGATGATTCTACAGCAAAACAAGGCGGATTTTCCGGAAAACTACACTGCTTGTCCGGCTACCCACTAGATGCCGCCAATTCCTTCGACTCCCCCCATAAAGTGTCGCCAACATCGGTTCCCGTTTCATATGACACAGGCATTTTTACTCAGTGCTTCAAAGCGCGCTCGGTTAATGTGCTTCGGCTTCACCATCAAGTTCATGAGTAAACATAATTTGGCAAATATTTGTAGAGAGGGCGATTTGTGTGAGTGAAATTAAAAGACATAATGTGGACAACGACACTGCCGAACGAAATGCCTATTCAGAGATTGTTGAAGCAGGAGATTTTGTCTTCCTGTCTTTTTGTGCTGGCAATGTTGGGCAATCTGTTGAGGCGCAGGTAAACGGTGCACTTGATGATATGGCAGCAAGGTTGGAAAAGGTTGGATTAACTCTTGAGTCGGTGGTTAAAGTCGACGTAATGATGAAAGACCCGTGGAACATTCCCACTATGGAAAAAGTGTTTAAGGAGCGGTTTGCAGGCGTTTACCCTGCCCGCAAAACTATATCCACCGAATTTGCACACAACGGTGGCGAAAGCGGCTTGCAAGTTCAAATTGATGCGGTGGCATACAGAAAATAAGCATTTTTTCTATTTGTTATCATGCTATCGTTTTGTTAGCATATAGTCAATAAACGTATATGTCATGCATACGAGTTATCTGTTAATACACTTTTCAACACTTGAAACCTAATGCTGGCACAACTTAACCCAAGGGTGTTTAACCCTTAGGGTTTTTTTGTTATACTCTTGATAATATCATTATGCTAAGGAGGCTAACCATGCAGGCAATACAAGGCGTTTACGATAATGGGAATTTAAAGCTTGAGAAGCAAGCACCTACAAAAAAGGCAAACGTTATCGTTATATTCCCGGCAGGCGATGCTGATGATATAGAGGATGCGTCAATGTTAAAGGCTCTTCAGACACGAGGCAAATCAATTAAAAGCACCAAAGCAGAAGGCTCGCGATACCTACTTGAGCCAGATACCAGCAAAACACCGAAACTTGGGCGGCTGAATGGCTTGATTAAAATACCAGACGATTTCGATGACCCCCTTGAAGAAATCCATGTGGGAAATCGCAATTAAAAATCGAATTGGCAAGCTGTCTCTTCCCAATGGTATCGCGGATGTTTTTACCGATGCCGAATTAAATGGTATTGGTATCATTGGCATCAACCGCCAACATATAGAGATATACAACAACCTCCCACTACAACACCGAGACCCCTTCGACGGCATTATCATAGCAACAGCAATACATGAAGACATGACAATAATAACAACAGATAAAACATACAAAAATACGAAATCCAATGGCATTGGTAAAACCCTAACCACCCACCGGCGTTCTACCAAACCCAGCAACCAGAAAGGACACCCCAATGACCCAAGACCTAACCACCCTACGCACAAAAATAGAATCCGACCTAGCCCAGGCCAAGGACCTAACCACCCTAGAAACCCTACGGGTAAGCATCCTAGGCAAAAAAGGCGAAATAACAAGCCTACTAAAATCCCTAGGCAAGCTACCCCCAGAAGAGCGCAAACAAGCAGGGCAAGCCACAAACGAGCTGCGAGACTGGGCAACCGAAGCACTAAACCAAGCCAAAACAGAACTCTCAATGGCCAAGCAGGCCACAGCCCTAGCAACAGAATCCATCGACGTAACGCTGCCAGGCCGCAGGCGCAAAATCGGGCGCATTCACCCAATAAGCACAGTACACGCCCAGCTTGAGACCCTTTTCACAAGCCTGGGCTTTGACATATTAGACGGGCCTCA